>Ga0209024_1000048_pt1 | contig 281991 bp, 308 predicted proteins | sample AutmiccommunBRH5_FD_187380 | JGI IMG/M metagenome (GOLD analysis project Ga0209024, IMG submission 187380) | Deep subsurface microbial communities from Mt. Terri, Switzerland - Autotrophic microbial communities BRH/5 (SPAdes) (version 2) | ecosystem: Environmental > Aquatic > Deep subsurface >...
CTTCCACGCCGCGATCATGGTGTGGTGCACGCCGTGCTTGGCTGCCAGTTCCGCCAGCGTCAGGTCACCCCGGATCGCCTCCAGCGCCACCTTCGCCTTGAAATCCGCGCTGTAGCGCTTCCTTGTCGTCTTCATTCCCGTACCAATCCGTCAGGTCGGGATTAGCTTAGCATCCTGTCCAGAAAACCGGCACCACCTCAGATCACCGGCACAAACCGTCCCGCCAAACTAGGGAATTTTAGATGCCCACTTTTGCGGAATCTTCGGTGCCCGTTGACACCGGGTGCGGATCGCTCGTGCGCGGGCGCTGGTAGATCGCCACCAACCCCATCTGCGCCATCAGCCGACGTACCCGGCGGCGACTTACCGCATGTCCAAGCCGCTGCAGGTGCCGCGCCATCTGCCGGCTGCCGTACCACGGACAGTCCATGAACGTCTCGTCGATCACCCGCATCAGCGCCAGGGTCTCCTCGCCCTGAGGCACAGGGACGTAATAATAGGAGGACCGGCTGATCGACAGCAGGCGGCATTGCGCCGCGATCGATAGGCGCTGGTGAGCAGGTTCGATCAGCAATCGCCTCTGGCCCGTGCTCATCGACCGGAGGCCTTTGCCAAAAAATCCCGTTCCACCAGCAATTGCCCGATCTTGGCATGCAGCTTCTCGATTTCCGCTTCGGCCTCCGCCTTCGACGCTTGCTCCCCGCCGTCGAACAGGCTGGCCATTCCGTCCATCGCCTGACGCTTCCATCCCCCGATCATCATATGGTGGATGCCGTGCTTGGCGGCCAGCTCCGCCAACGTCAGTTCGCCACGGATCGCCTCCATCGCGACCTTCGCCTTGAAATCCGCGCTGTACCGCTTCCTCGTCTTCTTCATTCCCGTCCGTTCCTCACGTCGGGATGAGCTTAACACCCTGTCCAGATTTCCGGCACCACCTCACTCGCAGGTGGCCTTCGTCTGCCAAACATGAACTTAGGGCCGGTTTCGACGAACCGACTTGGGCCGGTGAACGGCCGCAAAGTCGGCAATGTCAGGCAGCTTTTGCGAGCTTCTCGACCTTTATGTCCTGCTCGTGCTCGCGGGCCTGGGCCAGCTCATAGGTTGTCTGCATCCGCAACAGAGTGTCGGCCTTGATGCCGAAAGCCTTCTCAAACCGAATAGCCATATCAGCAGACAGGTTCGCATTGCCATTCAGCAAGGTGCTCAACGCCTGCCTTGATACGCCAAAATGCTCAGCCAAAGCTGTCACGCTGATCTGTGCAGGCTCCACGATTTCTGTCTTCAACCAGTCTCCCACGTGGACCGCGAGCGAAGGGTGCATCTTAAGCGCCATGATAATCCTCCAGATCCATATCGATTAGAGCGCCTTCATCATTCAAACCGAAGGTCATCCGCCAGTTTCTCGTAACCGTCATCGACCAGCTCCCCTTCCGATCACCTATCAGCTCATGCAGTCCGAAGTTCGGAGGCACTGACAGTTCTTCGAAGCTTTCCGCAGCGTCGATGAAGGCGAGCATCTTGCGCAGCCGTCCCGCGTCTCCAACCAAGCCTTTAGCGTTGCCCGTCTCAAAGAAGCGGCGCAGACCTTTGTGCCTGATGCTCTCGATTTCCATCGTTCGGATGTAGCGCAGTGCTTCAGGATTGTCAAGTGTCGCGCGACACTTGTCTGATGGTAGTTCGACATGGGGCTACACTCGCTCTGGCCATTCCAGCCATCGGAGAACTATCATGGAATATTCAGACCTCGACCCCGCCATACATTATCGGCGGCCTTGGAACGCAGGGAAAAATGTTGGACCGAAACGCCCGCTGAAGCCTCGCGATATCTGGGCGATCCGTTTCTATCTCGACGAACACAAACGTCTGCGTGACCGGGCTCTGTTCGATCTCGCCATCGACAGCAAATTGCGAGGCTGCGATCTGGTCAAGATCAGGATCGATTACCTTGGTCACTTGAGCACACGACAATATGCTCGCCTTGTCGACGAATGGGTATCGACGATCGGCCTCGACAAACGAGAATATGGCACACACTCGATGCGACGGACCAAGGCGGCACTGATCTACAAGGCATCGGGTAATCTTCGCGCCGTGCAAATCCTGCTCGGCCATACCAACATCGAAAATACCGTAAGATACCTCGGTGTAGATATCGACGATGCACTAACGCTGTCCGAACGGACCGAAATTTGACAACAGTCCCGGCTTCCCGAGGTCGCCGGGGAGCCGGTTTGGCCTGATGAACGACCGGCAGGTACCAGCGGGCTGTTCTGATCCAATGAATGTCGGCCTTGTTAGCGCTTCACCTCATTGAACTACGTCTAGGATAGAGGCTTTCGCACTGTCTCCCTTGCCGAAACGCCTTCCAGGTCCGTCGCGGCAGGAATAGCGCTCCTACCAATATGAGCGGACTGCAGAAAGCGGTCGCACGCCAATCGGGATAGCGACCAGCCCCCCATTCCCAGGCAGCCAACTGGATCTCCCCCGTCAGGGTCAAGGGATACCCTGTCATCAGATGGTGCCGATCGTGAGCGTCGATCGCTCGCTGCCGCCAGGCGAAATTCGGCAAGCGAAACTCAATGGGTCCGACGCGAAAGCTCCAATAGGACACAGAAGCCGGAGGCAGCTCGTATTCGCGGCGAAACTGGTCAAGCAGATCAGGAGGTCGCATGGTCGGTCTCATCGATCCGGGAATATCGTGCCTGCTGCCTTGAGGCTGCGCTCAATGCACGCTTCGTCAGCGGCGTAATGCCGGGCCGCGGTGGCAGGTTCGCCGGCAATTTCACGTCGGTGGCGAGTCCCAGCCGCTCGAGCAGTTGGATGAACCGATAACCCAGGTCGATCTGACCTGGGTAGAGTCCATGGCGTGCCGAGCTCGGAAATGCATGATGGTTGCTGTGCCAGCTTTCGCCCATGGTCGGGATGGCCATGATCGGCACATTGTAAGCCTGGATCACGGCACCATCGACAGACCAGTCCTGCGATCCCCTGGTGTGGGCGAAATAGGAGATAAACCAATGCATTGTCGTACAGGCGGCGACGCGCACGGGAACGCCCCAAACGACCCAGGACCAGCCGCCGAGAAGGTACAGCACGATCGCAATCGGGATCTGCTGGGCCATCCAGTAGCGATCGACGAAACGATAAAACCTGTCGTCGGCGATCCCAGGACCGGGATCGAAGCCGGGAGGATGATCCAACTGCAACCTAAAATTCAAGTAATAAAACCCATCAATCGGCAGCGGCTTCGCATGTCGCAGGAACCAATGGCAGTCCGGTTGACGCTGCGCCCAGTCTCGGCTGTCATGCAGTCTTATAGTCCAGATGGGTCCGCCCATCCCTACCGCAGTGCCGAACCACACGAGAACACGCTCGAGCCATTTAGGGCATTCGAAACTGCGATGGATGAGCCGACGGTGAAATCCTACCGAATGGCCCGCGCACAGGCTGATTGCCGCAGTCAGTAGAAAGACTACGAACGCCTTCCAGGTGAAGGTCATGGCCCCAAAGACCAGGGCAGCTACCAGCATGACAATATTCCAAAGCGAACGTGGCCCATCCCAGACGACGAGCCCCTCGACCGCGTTTGCTCTGTCCAGCCCGGTCAACGAGTTGACCTTGAATGCCCCCGACGCCGCTCCCGCCGCCTGACTCACGAGCCGCTCCTTCTGCCAAAAGCCTTGTCCACGAAACGGGCAGCACGTCCGCCAATACTGACCATCCGCCTCATCGCATCGGGCGAGAGGCGTTGTGCTCCGGTATCAATAGCTGCCAGATCATCGACGAGATCGCGCAGCAATCGCGCCTGGCGCACGACGATCGGATCCTCGGCGGGGCTTGGGCTGTGCCACGTCGCCAGCACCGCGCGCGCCGGTGCCAGTTCTCGGGCGCGCCGACTTTCCAACGCCTGCATGACGAGCAGCCATGGGTCCGCCTGCGTCGTCCAGCCATCTGCGCCGCTAACCGCAAGTCGCTCCTTGGCCAGCCACGTCAGCGCGTCGCCAGCTTGCGACGATGTCATGTCCAGCTCGGCCTCGATGGCGTCTTGCAAAACGGGTCTGGCCATCAGGAACAGCAGCCCCTGGACACGGCAAGCATCCGGGGGCAGGCCCCATCGTGAACCGACCTCACCCAGCCAGTCGACTATTTTCATCGCTGCGGGAGACAGCACAGGGGCGCTCACGGTTTGCCACGAATCGGCTTGGGCGCCGCCTTACGGTCCTTCACAATCTTGCGCGCTTCCGGGCAGAACGGCGTAAGGAATCCATAGAGCAGGTTGGCCATGTGATCGGCTGCAATGCTGTAGAGCACGAACTGACCCCGCTTTTGTTCCTGAACCAAACCCGCGTCCTTGAGGACGGCCAGATGTTTGGAGATCGATGGCATCGCCATATCGAAATGCGCACCGACTTCACTCACCGTCATCGGGCCGCCAGCCAGGTGGTTGAGCATCCGCCGGCGTGGTTCAGATGCTAGTGCCTTGAAGACCTTTTCCATAGATGTTTTCCTAATTAAGAAAATATCTATGTGCAAGCATTGGATTTGTGTACCGGAGACATAGCCTAATTTAACGTCGGCAGTTCAAGTTGAACGAAAGGGCGGGTATCAGGCAGCCTTTTCGAGCCGGGGAACGACAGGAATTGAGGCGCCAGCAGGCACGGGGCTCCTCAGCTAGAATGTCCGCTATCCTATTGTCGCTACTCCAAAGCAGACCGAGCGCAAATTCCCACAAGCCGATCAGAACCCGCACTGATCAGACATTGCCATTTGGGCCTTGACCATCCTCCTCCCGCGCCACCGGGAGAGGCCACCAACAGCGCCGCCGCGCAAGCGGCGACCGCAAGGGTCAGCAGCGCTGACCCGCGCCAGCCGATCGTCACCGCCAGGCCGAGACCCGGCAACGGGGCTCGGCGGCGAGAAGCCTGGCTTCGCGCCGTAGCGCCGCTTCACCGGCTCGAGGCGCCAGCCCTATCGTCACACGGTAGGCATCGCCGCTGTCACGCGGCGAATCGGCACGTCACCCCCCTCCGCCGCATCAATTGCCGATAGCCCCCACGCGCCATGGCGCCAGCCTCGCGCACCAGCCGACGCACCCGCGACCGCAACGAATCGGACGATCCCGTCCAGTCCTGCGCCACGCGCGTCTCCCCGAACAGGCCGGTAGCGATGTCACGCTGGCTGGCCCCCTGCCCGAGCGCATCATGGACGCGGAGCATATCGACCAATCGCGCGATCTGCGGATCGGGGGGAAATAGCGCGCGCGAGAATTGCCGCCTGCGACACAGGTCGAGAAAGCGACGCAGCGGCAATAGGCGCCGCTGCAAAGACAGGATGCCCTGCAATCGGAAATGCAGCAGCACGGCTTGCTGTCCCGTCAGGCACCCTTCCTCGATGTCGATACGGATATGATGCCAACCGTCGGACAGGACGGCATGTTCGCGTCCCTCCCTGTCGATGGCGACGGCGAGCCAGGAGGCAATGCGGTCGAGATCCAGGCTATCTGGATCGGCCGGATCAGCGGGGATCGCAGCGACGGCCATCGTCCCCGGATCGAAATCGGCATGCCAGATGATCCGGGCCTCGGGCGCGGCGCGATTCGGATGCTCGACGAAAGTGCAGCCCCCAAAGGAGCGGCTCGGGATCGGTGCCGCGCGTAGCCGTACTGGCCCGTACATGCCAGGCGATATAGTCGGGATCGCGCCGCAGCCATTCCCACATGAGGCCGGCCCGGTCTATCCCGCGCACCTGCAGCATCCCGCCAATCGAGCGAAGACCGTTCGCCGGTGGGCAAATCCACCGGTCGCCTCTGCCGCCGCGCGCCGCATTTTTATTTAATATTTGATAATAAAGGTAAAATTATCTGGAATTCGATTCCGGCTCGTCGCTGCTGTCCCGCCCCTCGACTTCTGCGCGCCGCTCCGGCTAAAGCGGGTGCATGATGAAGCTGTTTATCGGGAACAAAGCCTATTCGAGCTGGTCGCTGCGCGGCTGGCTGGCGTGCAAGCTGTCCGGCCTGCCCTTTGAAGAGGCGGTCGTCCCCCTCTATGACGAAGCGTGGGAAAAGCGGCGCGAAGGCGACGAATTCGCCCCCTCCTCCGGCAAGGTGCCGATCCTGTGGGACGGCGATGATATTGTCGTGTGGGACAGCCTGGCGATTGTCGAATATCTCAATGAAAAAACCGGGAACGAGAAATTTTGGCCTGCTGATCGCGCCGCGCGCGCCATGGCCCGGTCGATGGCGGCCGAAATGCACTCCAGTTTCGCCGCGCTCCGCCGCGAGCATAGCATGAACATCCGCCAGATTTACGATGCGGTGCCGCCGTCCGAAGCGGTCAAGCAGGATCTGGCGCGGCTGATGCAGCTCTGGGCGCAGGCGCGCGCCCGCCATGGCGGCGAAGGCGACTTCCTGTTCGGCCCGTTCGGGGCGGCCGACGTCATGTTCGCGCCGGTGGTCACGCGCCTCATCACCTATCAACTGCCCGTGGCCCGCTTTGCCGAAGCCTATATGCACGCCATCATCGCCCACCCCTGGATGCAGGAGTGGATTGGCGGCGCACAGGCCGAAGATTGGGTCATCGACCGGTTCGAGGTGCCGCCGCAGGTGGCGTGAAACGATGAGCGACGCACCCGACACGCCCCAGGAAGCCCGTGCGCAGGAAGCTGCCGCGATCCGTCGCCGCTGGATCAGCCTGGGTGAAATGCTAGCGGTCTTGGCGGTGGGTATTTCCGCGCTGACCCTTTATCTCAACTGGTCGGACAAGCGTGACGCGCGCGCCGACAAGGCCAGCGAAAGCCGTCAGGCTTCGGCCCGCGCTGCCAAGCTGGTGCTGGAGGCGAAGGCGGACAGCGACGACCGGCTGGTGCTGAAGCCTGCCGCGCCCGACCAGATCGTGCAGAGCCAGACGCTCATCTTCCCTGCTGCGCTGGGCGTTGCGCCGGTATCCACGACAGGCGAACCGCGGATCGAGGCCGACTGGTTCGACGACGCACTCAAAAAGGCCAGGGCGAAGGCCAAGCTGCCCGACAACAGCGTGGGCGATGAAAAGCTGCCGGTCGTCATCACCACGCGCTTCGTCGTCAATGGCGAAGCGCGGGAGGATAGCGCGATCTACGACATCGGCTATGGCATAGCGGGCCGCTGGCTGTCGGGGCATGACGTGACGTTGCGCGGCCTCTCTCTGGTGACGCGCAATGTCGGCAAGGCGCCTGTGGCCGCAATCGACACCCGCTGGTCCACGCTGGTGGCGGCCCGCAAATAGCAGAGCCATGAAAAAGCCCGGCCCTTCACCGGAGGACCGGGCTTTTTCAGACCGATAGGATCACGGGCTTTAGCCGACGATTTCTTCCGGCTTGAAGAAGAAGGCGATTTCGGTCGCGGCATTTTCTTCGCTGTCCGAACCATGGACCGAATTGGCTTCGATCGATTCGGCCAGTTCCTTGCGGATCGTGCCAGCATCGGCATTGGCCGGGTTGGTCGCGCCCATGATGTCGCGGTTGCGCTGCACGGCGTTTTCGCCTTCCAGCACCTGCACGACGACCGGGCCGGAAATCATGAAGGCGACGAGGTCAGCGAAGAAGGGGCGTTCCTTGTGGACGCCGTAAAAACCTTCCGCCTGTTCGCGGCTCATGCGGATGCGCTTCGATGCGACGACGCGCAGACCCGCTTCCTCCAGCATCTTGGTGACAGCGCCGGTCAGGTTGCGACGGGTCGCGTCGGGCTTGATGATCGAAAAAGTGCGCGTGACGGCCATGGCCCTCGATACTCCGAATGGTTGGAAATGCTGCGCGCGCCTTTAGACGGGGCCGGGCCGGGCCGCAAGGGGCTTCGCCTAAGCCTCTGCTATGCCATTTGCAGCCACTTGCGTCCGTCCTGCTTGAAGTAGCGGGATTCGATCCCGTCGCGCTTGGCCAATGCCCGCCAGCTCGCCCGCGCCGCCTCGATCGTGCTGTCGTCGAAGAAGTGGAAAACCCGGTCGAAATCGAGCGCCTGATCGCGCCACAACCCATCGGCCAGCGCGACATGACGCGCGCCGTTGGCGGCATCGCAGGACGCGCCGAGCAGGATCGGCTGATGTCCCTCCCCCGCTTCGCCCGCATGGCCATGCGCCAGGAAACTGTCGGGCGGGCCGTTCCACAGCCCGGCGGAAATCCGCTCCAGCCGGTCCGGCTCCTGCGCCACTACCAGCAGGCGCGCGCCCATCGCCAGGATGCGCGCGGCGATGGCCGGCAGCACCTGATCGACGGGATCACGGCTCAACTGATAGAAATCGACCTGCATGGCCCTAAAATCCTAACTCCGTTCGCCCTGAGCTTGTCGAAGCCTGTCCTGAGCGCCTGCCCTGGCAGGCAGTCGAAGGGGGTCGTTCTTCTTTGCGAAGAAGGACAAGGCTTCGACAGGCTCAGCCCGAACGGGCGTGGGGGCATCTTACCGTTCGAACTTGTCCGCGACAAACTGGTCGAGCAGCCGCACGCCATAGCCGGTCGCACCCTTGTCGAACGTCGCACCGGGCTTGTCGGACCAGACCATGCCTGCAATGTCGAGATGCGCCCATTTGACGCCATCGTCGATGAAGCGCTTGATGAACTGCGCGGCGGTGATCGACCCGGCATAGCGGCCACCGATATTCTTCATATCAGCGATCGGGCTGTCGATCAGCTTGTTGTAAGCGTCGGACAGCGGGAAGCGCCAAAGCGGTTCGCCAGCCGTCTTGCCCGCCGCGGTCAGATCGTCCGACAGGCCGTCATCGTTGGAGAAAAGCCCGGCATATTGATCACCCAGCGATACCAGGATCGCGCCGGTCAGCGTCGCCAGATCAACCACCGTATCGGGCTTGTAGTTTTTCTGCGCCCAGGTCAGCGCGTCGCACAGCACCAGCCGCCCTTCAGCGTCGGTGTTGATCACCTCGATCGTCTGGCCGGACATGGATGTCACAATGTCGCCGGGGCGCTGCGCATTGCCGTCGGGCATATTTTCAACCAGCCCGCAAATGCCCACGACATGCGCCTTGGCCTTGCGCCCGGCCAGCGCCTTGATCGCGCCGGCGACCGCGCCCGCGCCGCCCATGTCCCACTTCATATCTTCCATGCCGGCGGCGGGTTTGATGGATATGCCGCCCGTGTCGAACGTCACGCCCTTGCCGACGAGCACCAGCGGCGTTTCCACCGCGCCGTCAGTGCCGTCCCATTCCAGCGCCAGCAAGCGCGCGTCGCGCGCCGAACCCTGCGCCACGCCCAGCAGCGCGCCCATGCCCAGCGCTTCCATGGCCGGGCGGTCCAGCACGCTGATCTTCACGCCCAGTTCGGCCAGATGCTGGCAACGCTCAACGAAGCTTTCGGGATAGATGATATTGGCCGGTTCCGACACGAGCTCGCGGGTCAGCGCGACACCGGCCGCGACCGCCGCGTGCCGTTCCCACGCCGCGCCAGCCTCGGCCGACACGATCGTCACCGTCGTCAGCGTCGGCTTGGCCTTTTCCGGCTGGCGGGTGCGATATGTGTCGATCCGCCAGCCACGCAGCAGCGCGCCCAGCGCCAGCCGCGCCGCGCCAGCGCCACTCGCGCCGCCGACAAATTCGACCGCCGCATGGGTCGCCCCGCTGGTCAGCAGGCGGGCGGTCAATGCGCCACCGGCGCGCTCCAGGTCCGCGTCATTCCCCGTCCCGGTGCCCAGCAGCACGATGCGCAGCACCTTGCCGCCCTCGTCCGCAAAACTCTCGAACGTCGTGCCCACCTCTCCGGTAAAGCGCGCAGCCGCAGCGCCCGCCACCAGCGTCGCGGATGCGGCGACCGGCAGGCGGTCGGGCGTGCCCTTGGGCATGGCCAGGACCAGAGTGTCGGCATCGGGACGGGTCGGGCTGATCGCGATATCCATCAAGGGACCTTTTCTGCATGGGGCTGTAAGACGTAATCTTTGCCAAATAGTGCGGCTTGCCCCGTCTGGCAAAGGCGTTCGACCGATTTTGCCCGAAAAGAGCGCAGCAGGGCGATTGCGGCGCGCGCCAAGCAATGCGATAGGCAGGCGCTGATACCGCCCCTTCATGAGGCCCGACCTTTTGGCTATCCCCCCTGCATCCCTTACATTGCGTCCTGCCCTGCTGGTCGGTTGCGCCCTGACGTCCCTCGCCATCGCCAGCCCGGCCATGGCGCAGCAGTTGAACGAACCGCAGGCGTCGATCAGCGCGCCCGACGCGCCGGTACCGGCCAGCGACGACCAGATCGGCTTTTCCGCCGACGCGCTGGAATATGACAGCAATAGCGACATCGTCACCGCCAGCGGCGCGGTCCAGTTGCTGCGCGACGGCAATCGCCTGCGCGCCGACAAGGTCGTGTGGAATCGCAACAGCGGCAAGGTGGAAGCGATCGGCAACGTTTCCGTCACTGATCCCGATGGCAATATCGCCTATGGCGACCGCTTCGACGTGACCGATACGCTCAAGGACGGCCTGGTCGACAACATCTTGCTGGTGCTACAGTCGGGCGGTCGCCTGGCGGCGGCCACCGGCACCCGCACCAACGGCCTCTACACGCTCAATCGCGCCGCCTATACCGGCTGCGCGGTAGAGGACAGCAAGGGCTGCCCCAAGGAACCGACATGGCAGATCAACGCGGTCAAGGTGGTCTATGACCCGACCCGCCAGCGGGTCACCTATACCAACGCCAATATCGAACTGTTCGGCCTGCCGCTCATCCCGCTGCCCGGCCTGTCCCATCCCGTCGGCGAAGGCGGCGGCAGCGGGCTGATGGTGCCCAATCTGCGCTATGACCGGAACAATGGTTTTGAAGTCGCGCTGCCCTATTATTTCAAGCTCGCGCCCAATCGCGACCTGACGGTCACGCCGCATGTCTATACCGACAGCCTGCCGATGCTCGAAACGACCTTCCGCCATCTCTATGATCGCGGCGCGTATCAGATCACTGGCTATGCCACCTATGGCAGCCGCGTCGCGACCGGCGACAGCAGCGTGGGCACCCCGCCCGCAGCGTCGCAAAAGGATTTCCGCGGCTATCTCGACGCCAGCGGCGCGCTGCAGCTGACGCCGGAATGGAGCGTCGACGGATCGATTCGCGTCGCCAGCGACCGCACCTTCCTGCGCCGCTACGACATCAACCGCGACGACCGGCTGCGCTCTACCATCGGCGCGCAGCGAATCGGTCAGAACAGCTATTTCTCCTTGCGCGGCTGGGCGGTGCAGACCCTGCGCGCGGGCGATTCGCAGGGGCAGACGCCGATCGCGCTGCCGGTCATGGACTATCGCCTGCGCCTGAAAGACCCGCTGCTGGGCGGCGTGCTGCAATTGCAGGCCAATACGCTGGCGATCACGCGCACCCATGGTCAGGATACGCAGCGCGCCTTCTCGGCTGCCGAATGGAACCTGCGCACCCTGACCGGCATGGGTCAGGAAGTGACCTTCACCGGCTATCTGCGCGGCGACGTCTATCACAGCAGCGACAATGACCTGACGCCGACGGCCAGCTATGCGGGCGAACCGGGCTGGCAGGCGCGCGGCATCGCCGCCGCCGCGGTGGACATGCGCTGGCCGTTCATGGGCGAGGCGTTCGGCGGCGTGCAGCGGATTACCCCGCGCATCCAGATCGTCGCGGCGCCCAAACTCGCCAATCTGCGGCTACCCAATGAAGATGCCCGCGCCGTCGATCTGGAGGACAGCAACCTCTTCGCCCTCAATCGCTTCGCAGGCTATGACCGGTTCGAGGATTCGACCCGCATCACCTATGGGCTGGAATATAGCCTGTCCCTGCCCGACTTCTCGCTCCAGAGCATCGTCGGGCAAAGCTATCGGCTCAACAGCCGCACCAGCATCCTGCCCGACGGCACCGGCCTGTCGGACCGCACGTCCGACATCGTTGGCCGCACCACGATCCGCTACAAGGATTTCATCAGCTTCACCCACCGCTTCCGGCTGGACAAGGATCATCTGTCCGTCCGGCGCAACGAACTGGACGCGACCGTGGGCAGCAGGGACACCTACGCCATGGTCGGCTATCTGCGGCTCAACCGCAATGCGCTGGCGGGGCTGGAGGATTTGCAGGACCGCGAAGAATTGCGGCTGGGCGGGCGCGTCCAGTTCGCCCGCTTCTGGTCGGTGTTCGGCTCGACCGTGATCGACCTGACCGATGCAAAGGAAGATCCGCTCAGCATGGCCGATGGTTATGAGCCGGTCCGCCATCGCCTTGGCATCGCCTATGAGGATGATTGCCTGACGCTCGGCATCACCTGGCGGCGCGATTATCAGGCCAATGGTGACGCGCGAAAGGGCAATGCTTTCCAGCTTCGGCTAGCTTTCCGCAATATTGGCATATAAGGATCACCCTTCCCGCTTCCCTGTCAGGGCTGGTTCAGGCGGATTGGCGCATTCGTGCCAGACCGTATTGGAGATATTTGCCGACGATGCTGCCTGTCGTTTCCACGTCCACCCGCATGTTTCCGGCCGTTCGTTCGGCCCTGCGCACTCTGTTCCTGTCGACCGCGCTGCTTGGCGTGGGGGTGCAGGGCGTCACCGCGCAAACGGTCGATGATGGCGGCGACATCGCCAGCCAGCAACTCAACCTGCCGCAGGACGTCACCGTTTTCGGCAAGAGCGACCCCAATGTCCGCAAGGCGACGGCGATCGTCAACGGCCGCATCATCACCGGCACGGACATTGACCAGCGCCTCGCGCTGATCATCACCGCCAATGGCGGCAAGGTTGCGCCGGAGGAAAAGGAGCGGCTGCGGGTGCAGGTGCTGCGCAACCTGATCGACGAAACGCTCCAGATTCAGGAAGCCGCCGCCAACGACATCAAGGTCGATCCGGCCGAAATCGAACAAAGCTATGAACGTGTCGCGGCCAATTTCCGCCAGTCGCCGACCCAGTTCGACGCCTATCTGCGCACCCAGGGCAGTTCCTCGGCCAGCATCAAGCGCCAGATTGAGGGCGAACTGGCCTGGAGCCGCCTGCTGCGGCGCAATATCCAGCCGTTCGTCAACGTGTCGGAAGACGAAGTGAAATCGGTGGTCGACCGGCTGAACGCGGCCAAGGGCAGCGACGAATTCCGCATCGGCGAAATCTATCTGTCGGCGACCCCGGAAAATCGCGACCAGATCATCGCCAACGCCCGCAACATCATCGAACAAATCAAGCAGGGTGGCAGCTTTGCCGCCTATGCCCGGCAATTTTCCGAAGCATCGACCGCAGCGGTCGGTGGCGATCTGGGCTGGGTCCGCCCCGCCCAGCTGCCGCCCGAACTGGCGAATGCCGCCGTCGAAATGCAGGTCGGGCAGATTGCCGGGCCGATCGAGGTCGCTGGCGGCGTGTCGCTGATCTACGTGATGGACAAGCGCAAGGTGCTGACCGCCGATCCGCGCGATTCGCTGCTCAGCCTGAAACAGCTGTCGGTTCTGTTCCCGCAGGGCACGACCAAGGAGCAGGCGAGCGCCAAGGCCGCAAGCTTCGCCGCCGCGATCAAGGAGATCAAGGGCTGCGGGCAGGCCAATGAGGTCGGCGCAAAGATCGGCGCGGACGTGGTCGACAATGACAATGTGAAGCTGCGCGATCTGCCGCCCCAGTTGCAGGAAATTCTGCTGAACCTCCAGGTCGGCGAAGCCACGCCCCCGTTCGGCTCCATCACCGACGGCGTGCGCGTCCTGATCGTGTGCGGCCGCGATGATCCAGTGTCGGCCAATGCGCCCAATCCCGAACAGATCATGGCGCAGCTGGAAGAAGAGCGGGTCAACAAGCGTGCGCGCATCTATCTGCGCGATCTGCGTCGTGATGCGATCATCGAATATAACTGACACCGCGCCCCTGCCCGGCCAGTCGCCGCTGCCCTTTGCGGTTTCGCTCGGCGATCCCGCCGGGATCGGGCCGGAAATCGTCGCCAAAAGCTGGGTCATGCGCGACGCGCGTGGCCTGCCGCCCTTTTTCGCGGTGGGCGACGTCGCGGCGTTGCGCGCGGTCTGGCTCGGCCCGATCGCGCTGATCAGCGCGCCGGAAGACGCCGCCGCCGCCTTCGGGTCGGCGCTGCCCTGCCTTCAGGTCGGACAGGCGGGGGAGATTATTCCCGGCACCCCCAGCGTCGATGGCGCGCGCACCGCGTTTGAATCGCTCGAAGCCTCGGTCGGCCTTGCCCGGTCGGGATCGGCGGCGGGCATCGTCACCGCACCCGTGGGCAAGGAACAGCTGTACGGCGTGGGCTTCACCCATCCGGGCCAGACCGAATTCGTCGCCGAACGCTGCGGCGTATCGCCTCATAATGCAGTCATGATGCTGGCCGGGCCATCGCTCAAGGTGGTGCCGGTCACGATCCATATTCCGCTGAGCGAAGTGCCGGCGGCGCTGACCATCGACCTGATCCGCGCCCGCGCGATCACGACGGCCAAGGGATTGCAGAAGAATTTCGGCATTGCCCGTCCCCGCCTCGCCGTCGCCGGGCTGAACCCTCATGCAGGGGAAGGCGGCGCGCTGGGGCGGGAGGAAATCGACATCATCCGCCCGGCGGTCGAATCGCTGCGTGACGAAGGGTTCGACATAGTCGGGCCGCTCGCCGCCGACGGCATGTTCCATGCCCGCGCGCGCGAAACCTATGACGCGGCGCTGTGCATGTATCACGATCAGGCGCTGATCCCGATCAAGACGCTGAATTTCGACGATGGCGTCAACATCACGCTCGGCCTGCCGATCGTGCGCACATCGCCCGACCATGGCACCGCCTTTGGCATTGCGGGCACCGACAGCGCCAATCCCGGCGCGATGATCGCGGCGCTGCGCATGGCCGCCGACGCCGCCCGTGCGCGCCTCGCCTATGCCGCCTGAAGCCAGGGTGAAGCTGCCGCCGCTGCGGGACGTGATCGCCACGCACGGGCTTCAGGCCAGCAAGGCGCTGGGGCAGAATTTCCTGCTCGATGAACAATTGCTCGACCGGATCGCCGCCATCCCCGGCGCGATCGACGGCCAGCCCGCGTTCGAGGTCGGTCCCGGCCCCGGCGGCCTGACCCGCGCCATATTGCGCGCGGGCGCACGCCTCGTCGCGGTCGAGCGTGACCGGCGTTGCCTGCCGGCATTGGCGGAACTGGACGCCGCCTTTCCGGGGCAGTTGCGCATCCTGTCGGGCGACGCAATGGAAATCGACGCCCGCGCGGAAGCAGGCGATGGCGCGCATATCATCGCCAACCTGCCCTATAATGTTGGCACCGCGCTGCTCATCGGCTGGCTGTCGGCTGACTGGTCGCCGCTGCCCTGGTGGTCCACCCTGACGCTGATGTTCCAGATGGAGGTCGCCGAACGCATCGTCGCCCAGCCCGGCACTGACCATTATGGCCGCCTCGCCATCCTGTCCCAATGGCGCAGCGACGCGCGCATCGCGATGAAGGTGCACCGCAGCGCCTTCACCCCGCCGCCCAAGGTCATGTCCGCCGTCGTTCACCTGACGCCCAAAGCCGCGCCGGACGGCGTGCAGCTAAAGCATCTCGAACGCCTGACCGCCGCCGCCTTTGGCCAGCGCCGCAAAATGCTGCGGCAAAGCCTCAAGGGCTTGCCCGGTGCGCTCGATGCCCTGGCAGAGGTCGGCATCGACCCGCAACGCCGCGCCGAAACGGTCAGCGTCGATGAATTTGTCGCGGTGGCAAGGGTGCTGGGGCGGTAGGCTCGCGCTGCGCCTTAGGCGCGATGATTTCACGGAGGTAGAGAATTGAACCTAAACGCCCCACACCGGGCGCACGGGAACCACTGTCCTACACGCCGCCTGCCCTGCTACTATCGCGCCGACCGGCTCTTTCTCACCGTCGATAGCTAAACAGACCGCACAACAATCCATCCCAGCCTGGTAATAAAATGTCGCGTTTGCCGGGAAATATGCGAAGTTAAGCGTCGCAAATCCTATTTTACGGCGTCTCGGTCGGCACCGTCTTGGGTGCGGTCGGGACGGCATCCTTGGCCGTCAGGGCAACCGCGGGCGGGCCTTTCTGGATTGCGGCGGCCAGCTGGCTGACGGGCGCGCACTCGCCCTTGCACAGCGTCTGTGCCTTGGCCAGCACCTCCTTGGCCTTGGCCAGCGCGCCCTTTTCCACCATCGCCTCGCCCTGCCCCGCCAGCGCGACCACATCGGTCGGGTCCAGCAGCAGCGCTTCCTTGTAGAGGCGGATCGCCTTGCCCTGCAGCCCCTGCGCACGGGCGACCTGCGCCAGATCGATATAGGCGGCGCGGTTGCGCGGATCGACCGCCAGCGCGCTTTCCAGCGCATCGGTCGCACCGCTCAGATTGCCCGCTGCGAAGGCCGCAGCGCCCGCCTTCTGCCATTCTATCGATCGCGGCTCGATCTGCGCATCGGGCCGCTGGCTCAGCCCGACGCTGGACACAGTGGTCAGGACGATGGCAAGCGCGATCGAGGCGGGGGTAAAACGCATAAGAGTCTCCAGCCATGTTTCAGGCGTTGATTTTGTCCAAGTGTCGCCATTTTGCGGGCGCTTGTCCATGGCCTGTTTCACGCCGCCGCTTTCAGGCAGACCGGCGCAGGCGCGCAAAGAAAAAGCCGTCCGTCCCATCATGCCCCGGCGTCAACAGCCAGCCAGCGCCATGGGCCCGGCCCAGCGGCATATCCAGCGCGTCCGCCGTCCATCCATCATGGCGGGCCAGAAAGCCATCCACCTGATCGCGTCCCTCCCGATCCGTCAGCGCACAGGTAGCATAGACCAGCGCCCCGCCCGGAGCCAGCAGGGGCGCGGCGAAATCCATGATGCGCGCCTGTTCCGCGACCAGCCGGTCAAGCCGCGCCTGCGTCAGCCGCCAACGCGCCTCCGGATTGCGACGCCAGGTGCCGGTGCCCGAACAGGGCGCGTCGACCAGCACGACGTCGGCCTTGCCGTGGAGGCTGTCCAGCCCCCGCCCTTCATGCCCCTGATCGATCAGCAGCGTTTCGATGAAGGTCGCGCCCGCCCGCTCCGCCCTTGGACTGAGCCGCGCCAGCCGCGCGCGGATCGTATCGGCGGCGATCAGCGTGCCCTGCCCCGCCATCGCGGCGGCCAGCGCCAATGTCTTGCCCCCTGCCCCGGCGCACAGGTCAACCACAGTCAGGCCGGGCGCTGCGGCGCAGGCCAGCGCGATCATCTGGCTGCCGCCATCCTGCACTTCCACCAGACCCTCTTTCCATGGGTCGGCCTGTTCGACCGGGAAGCCTTCGGGCAGGCGCAGGCCATCGGGCAAGCCCGCGATCGGCTGCGCGTCGGGCAGTTGCCGCGCAACCGTGGCAGGCGTCGCCTTCAGCCGGTTGACCCGCAGATCGACCGGCGCGCGGCCCAGCAGCGCCGCCTGCTCGACTGGCGCGGCGAGCAGCGGCGCAAGCCAGGCTGGCACCGCCCCGGCGCTGGCCCCGACCTCGCCCGGTTCGATCGGCATCGGCGCATGGGTCGATCCGTCGAACAGCGTGGCCAGATCGGGCCGCTCCATCGCCAGTCCGATCATCGCTTCGCGCCCGGTGTCGGGCCGTTCGCCCGCGCGGCGGATCGCATCATAGACATGATCGCGCACCGCCCGCCGGTCGCCCGACCCGGCGTAGCGCCGCTCCTTGAAATAGCGCGCGATCAGCGTGTCGGCGGCAGGCCCGCCGTCCCGCGCCGACGCAATGATCGCGTCAAGCAATTCGATCGCGGCCTGAAGGCGGGCGGCGGGGGTCAAGACTCCCCTCCCTTTAGGGCAAGCGGAAGGGGAATATCATCAGCGCGTCGGATAATTGGGCGCTTCCCGCGTGATGGTGACATCATGGACATGGCTTTCGGACAGCCCGGCATTGGTGATCTGCACGAAACGGGCACGCTCCTGCAAGTCAGGGATGGTGCGGCTGCCGGTATAGCCCATCGCCGCCTTCACGCCGCCGACCAGCTGGTGGATCACATCCTTGGCCGGGCCCTTGAACGGCACCTGCCCCTCAATCCCTTCGGGCACCAGCTTCATCTGATCCTTGATGTCCGCCTGGAAATAGCGGTCGGCGCTGCCCCGCGCCATGGCGCCGACGCTGCCCATGCCGCGATAGCTCTTATAGGCGCGCCCCTGATAGAGGAAGGTTTCGCCCGGTGCCTCGGCGGTGCCCGCCAGCAGCGATCCGACCATGACGCAACCGGCGCCAGCCGCCAGCGCCTTGGCAACGTCGCCGCTCGTGCGCAACCCGCCATCGGCGATCACCGGCACGCCCAGCTTGGCGGCGGCTTCGGCCGAATCCATGATCGCGGTCAGCTGCGGCACGCCCACGCCTGCGACAACGCGCGTGGTGCAGATCGACCCCGGCCCGATGCCGACCTTCACGCAATCCGCGCCCGCGCCGATCAGCGCGCGTGTCGCTTCGGCAGTGGCGACATTGCCCGCGACCACCTGAACATGGTTGGACAGGCGCTTGACCGCTTCTACCGCAGCCGAAACCTGCTTGCTGTGGCCATGGGCGGTATCGATGACGATCAGATCGCATTCCGCGTCGATCAGCGCCTCGCTCCGCTCCAGCCCCTTGTCGCCCACCGTGGTCGCCGCCGCAACGCGCAGGCGGCCTGACCCGTCCTTGGTCGCCTGCGGGTATGTCACGGCCTTTTCCATATCCTTGACCGTAATCAGGCCGATGCAGCGATAGGCATCGTCCACCACCAGCAGCTTTTCGATCCGGCGCTGATGCAGCAGCCGCTTGGCTTCGTCCTGGCTGACACCGGCTGGAACGACGGCCAGATTGTCCTTGGTCATCAGTTCGCTGACCGGCTGGGCCGGATTTTCGGCAAAGCGGGTGTCGCGGTGGGTCAATATGCCGACCAGCTTGCCCGATTCCTCCACCACCGGAATGCCGCTGATCCGATGCTTCTGCATCAGCATCTGCGCATCGGCCAGCGTGGCGCTGGGCAGGATGGTAATGGGGTTGACCACCATGCCGCTTTCGAACCGCTTGACCGCGCGCACCGCGTCCGCCTGCTCTTCCACGGTCATGTTCCGGTGCAGCACGCCGATGCCGCCCAGCTGCGCCATGACGATCGCCATGTCGGCCTCCGTCACCGTGTCCATCGCCGACGACAGGATCGGGATGTTCAGCTTTATCTCGCGCGTGACATAGGTGGACGTGTCCGCCTGACTGGGCAGCACGTCGGATTCGCCGGGCTGCAACAGCACGTCGTCAAAGGTGAGGCCGAGGCGGATGTCCATGGAAAATGCCACTTTCTGATGCGAACCCTGGGGTTGGTTCCGGGGGATTTGTGGCGGCCCATGTAACCACTATGGGCGCGGACGGCCAGTCCCTTTGGGCCATTTTATTGCGCGCGTTGCGGGGACATAAAAAAGGGCGCGCAACCCGATGGTCGCGCGCCCCATTTCCTGTCCTTGCCGATCAGGCTCCGGCGGGAGACGGGTTTCCAAATGGCCCCTTGCGCTTGCCCGCGCGCGGGATGGAAGACCCTGCCGCCGGAATGACCGACGGCTTGATCGTCGTGCCATCGTCGCGGGTGATCTCGCCCTTGTCCAGCAGCGCCTTGATCTCGTCGCCGCTCAGCGTTTCATATTCCAGCATGGCGTTGGCCAACAGGTGCAGCTGGTCCTCATGACCGGTAAGCAACTCCTTGGCCCGGTTATAGCCCTGCTCCACCAGCCCGCGAATTTCCTTGTCGATTAGCTTGGCGGTTTCGTCCGACATATGGACGCGGGCGCTCTGCGAATAGCCCAGGAAAGTCTCGCCCTGCTGCTCTTCATATTGCAGCGGACCCAGCTTATCGGACATGCCCCACTGGGTGACCATGTCGCGCGCCAGCTTCGTCGCATATTGAATGTCGCCCGATGCGCCGCTCGACACCTTGTCATAGCCAAAGATGATCTCTTCGGCGACGCGGCCGCCCATGGCCACGGCCATGTTCGCATGCATCTTGTCGCGGTGATAGCTGTAGCTGTCGCGTTCGGGCAGGCGCATGACCATGCCCAATGCGCGACCGCGCGGAATGATCGTTGCCTTGTGGATCGGGTCCGACGCAGGCTCATGGACCGACACGATGGCATGGCCGGCCTCATGATAGGCGGTCATCTTCTTTTCATCGTCGGTCATGACCATGGAGCGGCGTTCCGCGCCCATCATCACCTTGTCCTTGGCCGCCTCGAACTCGTCCATCGCGACCAGCCGCTTGCCGCGCCGCGCCGCCATCAACGCCGCCTCGTTCACCAGATTGGCGAGGTCCGCGCCGGAAAAGCCCGGCGTGCCCCGCGCGATCGTGCGCGGTTCGACGTCGGGCGCCAACGGCACCTTCTTCATATGGACGGCCAGGATCTTCTCACGACCTTCAATATCGGGACGGGGCACCACGACCTGACGGTCGAACCGGCCCGGACGCAGCAGCGCCGGGTCCAGCACGTCGGGACGGTTCGTGGCCGCGACGATGATGATGCCTTCATTGGCTTCAAAGCCATCCATCTCGACCAGCAACTGGTTCAGCGTCTGCTCGCGCTCGTCATTGCCGTTGCCAAGGCCCGCGCCGCGATGACGGCCCACCGCGTCGATTTCATCGATGAACACGATGCAGGGCGCATTCTTCTTCGCCTGCTCGAACATGTCGCGCACGCGGCTTGCGCCCACACCGACGAACATTTCGACAAAGTCGGAGCCGGAAATGGTGAAGAACGGCACGCCTGCCTCGCCCGCGATCGCGCGCGCCAGCAGCGTCTTGCCGGTGCCGGGCGAACCGACCAGCAACGCACCCTTGGGGATCTTGCCGCCCAGCCGAGCGAACTTGGTCGGGTTCTTCAGAAACTCGACGATCTCCTGCAATTCCTCGCGCGCCTCGTCGATGCCGGCAACGTCATCGAAAGTGACCTTACCATGCTTTTCGGTCAGCAGCTTGGCCTTCGACTTGCCAAAGCCCATCGCACCGCCTGCACCGCCGCCCTTCTGCATCTGACGCAGCACGAAGAAGGCGATGCCAAGGATCAGCAGGAAGGGGAGCGACTGGTAGATCAGGATCATCCAGAAGCTGGGCTGTTCTTCGGCCTGCCCCGAATATTTGACATTATAATCGTCAAGCAGGCCCGTCAGGCCCGGATCATTGACCGGAACGGTGCTGAACTTCTGGCCGCTGGCCAGCGTGCCCGAAATCTTGTTGGGCGCGATGGCGACATCCTTGACCTGCCCTTCCTGCACCTTCGATCGGAATTCGGAATAGGCGATGCCGGTCCCTGCCGTGGAGGCGGAACGGCTGTCAAACATGGACACGAACAGCAACAGGGCGACAATCACCCCCGCCCAAATCATCGCGCTCTTGATCCAAGGGTTGCCCTGCGGGTCTTTCTCGTCGTTCATCATCACTCTCTTTCACCGGCCAAGATAGGGCGCGTCGGCCAAAGCGCAAGCTTGGCAACCGCCCTACAGGACAAGGATTAACCGGCGGTGAGTTGGACGATCGCGAGACAGGCCAGCGCCAGCGCCAGGCCCGCTGACAGGCCGCACAGCAGATAGCCCAGATACAGCAGCAACGGCGGGTGCGGCCGGGCCAGCTTATGATTACGTTGCGCTGCCGAAAGGATGACACTGGCCAACAGGCCATAGGTCAGCGCCGCAAATTCCATCATTACTGCAAATCTCCGCTCATTCGGATGCAGGATGAAGCATGGGCGACGTTAAAGAAAGACTATTGCGGCGCACAAAAACGGCAGGGCGTTGGGTTCATGCGTCGGACTGCGGAACTTTTTGGAAATGCCCGCGCGGGGGCGCGGCGCGCAGTGTCCATACTGGCCCTCCGCGCAGCAGCCAGTCGCCCAGATTCGCTTGCCCTCCCGCCTGCGCGGCAACGATCGCCCGGTCGAGTGCATCGCCCCGCGGCAGGGCCGCATTCGGCGCGGCGGCATTGAGCATGTGGAGGACCAGGCGGCGCAGATATTCGCGCGGCAAATCCGTGCGATCGAGCCGCCACTGATCGCCATCGCGGCCCACATGGCGTGCGGCCAGTTCGGCGACGCTCCAGTCCAGCGCCGCTTCCGCCTCCGCCAAGGCAGCAGCGCTGCGGGCCGCCGCTTCCGGGTTCAACCAGTCCGCTCCGGTGAGGGCCACGCGCAATGCCGCACGGTCGAACCGTGGGTCAGCGTTGGAAGGGTCATGGACATGCGGCACCGCCTCTTCGTCGACAAGCCGCTGCAACGCCGCCTTGCGCACGCCCAGCAGCGGACGGATGACCGTGCCGGACCGCTCACGCACCCCGGCAAGGCCGCCGACGCCCGATCCGCGATTGAGCCGCATCAACAGCGTTTCAAGCTGGTCGTCGGCATGATGGGCGGTCATGACCCAGTCAATGCCCTGCGCGCTGCGCCATTGTTCGATCAGGCGGTAACGCTGCGCCCGCGCCCAGGCCTGAATATTGCCGGAGGGCGGCGCGTCCGGCGTTGCGATATGATGGGCTATCCCCTGCCCCGCGCACCAGCGCGCGACCATGGCTGCTTCGTCGGCGGAAGCGGGACGCAGGCGATGGTCGACGGTCACCGCCGCCACCCGTTCAGGAAAGGCGCGGGCCGCCAGATAGAGCAGCGCCATGCTGTCCGGCCCACCCGACACTGCAACACCAAAACGCACCGCCGGGTCATCGCCCGCCAGCGCGTGGGTCGCCGCGATCAGCCGCGCTTGCAGGCCGGATCGGTCACTGCTCAGCTGCACTTAGCCTTGGTGCGGCCCTTGTCCATCATGCCGCGCAGGCTTGCGGACAGGCTTGTTCCATAGACCTGCTCCAGCTCTGCATAGACTTTGCAGGCATCGGCAGGCTTTTTGAGCTGGATCAGCGCTTCGCCCAGATAGGCCAGGCTATCGGCCGCACGGTCGCCGCGCGGGCGCTTCTGATAATTTTCATAGAAAGCGACCGAGGCCAGAGCAGGCTTGCCATCGTCCAGATAGGCGCGGCCAAGCAGGTTCTGCGCCCGGCTGGCAACGGATGCGTCGCCATATTTGTCGACCGTGGCCTTCAGCTGCGCCTGCGCTTCGGGATAAAATTTCGCGTCCCACAGACGAAAGCCATAGCTGTAGGAGTCCATGGCGGCGTCGCCGGTATCCGGCCGCTCGATCGCGGCGATCGCTGCCTTGCGGGCTTCGCTGGCGGCCGGTGTCGCGGGCGCGGGCGCGGGCGCGGGCGCGGCCTTGGGTGCCGCTGGCTTGGCCGCGACCGGCGCCGGGTCGGCCGCAACAGGCGCAGCCGCCGTCGGCCTGACTTCAGGCGGGGTTTCGGGCTGGAGCAGGCGGCCTTCGATTTCGGCCTTATATTTGGTGAAAGCTTCTTCCAGCTGCTTGAGCTTGAAGCTGTTCTCCTCGACCTGGCCAGTGATCGAGGCGAGCTGCGATTCCAGCGCCCCCACCCGCGCCGTCAGGTCCGATATGGGCGAGGAGGATGGCGATCCGGGGACGACGGTCGGGGCGGCGGGGCGAACGATCTGCGCTTCGACGGGCGCGCCAGCCGGAAACACCTTGCGCTGAACGGCCTTCATTTCCTTTTCCAGCCGGTCGACCCGCACCTCGACCGGCGCATTTTGCGCAATGGCGGGCGGCGCGATCGCCAGCAGAAGCGGCGCGCTCCATGCCAGACAGGAGGTCGCGAAAAAGGCGTGACGCATGATATTCCCCGACTAATTCTCTCGCCTTAACCATAAGGCGTTATTTCGCGCGGTAAAGCGTCACGTTTCACGCTGCCCGCGTCCGGAACCAGGCTCAGCCACCCGTTCCGTCGCCCGATGCCGCTGGCGCGGGCGCTGGTGCCGCGGGCGCGGTTTCGCCAGTGGAGGACGGCCCGGCCTGACGCTGGGCCGCTGGGCGCTGCGCGGGCCGGAGGGAAGGCGCTGCAGCAGACGAAGCGGCGGCGGGCGCTGCGGCGGCAGTCCCGCGCGCCAGCAGCGCTTCGGCGCTGACCGGCACGTCGGCGATCGTCCGGTCCGGCGCACCCAAAGGCGCAACCACCTTGCCCCCGACAGTGACGCTGAGCGCCTGTGGCCGCCCGGTCAGGATCATCGGATTACGCGCGCTGGCAGGCAGAGTGAAAACCTCGCCCTTCTTCATCAGGCCATCCTTCAGTCGCTCGCCCGCCTCGTCATAGATGCGCAGCCAGACATCGTCGGTTGCGGTAAAGACGACTGGCTGCGCAGCTGGCGCGACCTGTGCGGTGCTGGCGGCGACCGGAGCCTTGGCCTTCGCCTCTTCCTGCGCCATTTCCTCGCCCGTCGGCGGCGTCAGCGATTGCGATCGCCAGAGCGTGTAACCGGCGATCAGCAGGATGACGATGATGGCCGCCGTCCAGGCCAGCGTGCGCGAGGGCACGCGAGCGGGATCGACCGGCTCGAACACTTCGTAGCGATTGGTCGCCATGTCGCTGCTATGCACGGCCTCGCGCACTTCGGCGGCAATCGCCACTTCGTCCAGGTCGACCGCGCGGGCATAGGCGCGCGCGAACCCGACCGCATAGGGGATGCCAGGCAGGGCGGCATAATCGTCGCGCTCGACCGCTTCGAGTTGCCGCAGCGCGATCCGCGTGCGGGTGGCGACTTCCGCCAGCGACAGGCCCGCTGCCTCCCGCGCGGCACGCAGCTTCGCGCCGGGGGTGTCGGGCTGCATTTCCGGTGCGGGGCCCGCACCGGTGTCCAATTCTGTTTCGTCTGCCATGCTGCTCCGCGACCTTCGATGGTCGGTCTTGTCTCACTGTGGGACGGGGATTGTCAACGGCGCGCCGCGCCTTTGCCGTTCACCTCACCCCAGTTCGATGTTCCGTTCAACCGCCCACTGGGTCAGGCTCGCCCGAATGTCGCGCACGCCCCCGTCCAGCAATTCGCGCATCAACGCCTGCAGTTCCGCCGCATCGACCGCGCGGATCATCGCCTTGACCGGACCGACCGAGGCTGGCGTGATCGACAGGCGGCGAATGCCCAGGCCAACCAGCGCCATCGCTTCGAGCGTGCGCCCACCCATTTCGCCGCATACGCCGACGGGCACCTGATAGTCGGCGCACGTCCGCACCACCCGGTCCAGGAAGCGCAGAATGGCGATACTCAACCAGTCATATCGTTCCGCCAGACGCGGATGGGCGCGGTCTGCGGCGAACAGGAACTGGGTCAGGTCATTGGTGCCGATCGACAGGAAATCGAGCCGCGGCAGCAATATGTCCAGCACTTCGGCCAGCGCAGGCACTTCCAGCATCGCGCCATATTTGACCGCGATCGGCAGCTTCTTCTTGCGCTCCTGCAACCACAGGCGCTGATGTTCGACCAGCGCGCGCGCCTGCTCATATTCCCACGGTTCCGACACCATCGGGAACATGACGTGCAACACCTTGCCCGCCGCCGCTTCCAGCAAGGCGCGGGCCTGCGCCTTCATCAGACCATCGCGGTCGAGCGCCAGCCGCAGCGCGCGCCAGCCCATCGCCGGATTATCCTCCAGCTCCTCGTCATCGTCGCGCTGCATATAGGGCAGCGCCTTGTCCCCGCCGATGTCGACGGTGCGGAAGATGACGGGGCGGTCGCCCGCCGCATCCAGCACATCCTTGTAAAGCCGCTGCTGCTTTTCCCGCTGCGGCAATGTGGCGGACACCAGAAACTGAAATTCGGTGCGAAACAGGCCGATGCCGTCCGCCCCCACCATGTCGAGCGCCTGCGCATCCTCACGCAGTCCCGCATTGACCATCAACTCCACCCGCTGGTCGTCGGCCGTGACAGACGGCAGGTCGCGCATCGCGGCAAATTCGGCGCGACGCTTCTGCGTAACATGCAGCTTGTTGTCGAACGCCTCGTCCATGTCGGGCGTCGGGCGGATCAACAGCGTATTTGTGTTGACGTCCATCAGGATGAGGTCGCCCTCATTGACCAGATGGCGAATGTCGCGGACGCGGCCCAGCACCGGCACGCCCATGGCGCGCGCGACGATGGTAACATGGGCCGTCAGCGACCCCTCCTCCAGGATCACGCCCTTCAACCGGCGGCGATCATATTCCAGCAGTTCGGCCGGGCCCAGGTTGCGCGCGATCAGGATCGCGTCCTGCCGCAGACCCATCTGCGCCGCCGTGCCCAGTTGCCCCGACACGATCCGCAGCAGCCGGTTGGCCAGATCCTCCAGATCATGCATCCGGTCCGACAGTAGCGGATCGTCAATCTGGCGCATCCGCATACGGGTGCGCTGCTGCACCCGCTCGATCGCCGCTTCGGCGGTCAGGCCGCTGTCGATCGCCTCGTTGATCCGGCGGGTCCAGCCTTCGTCATAGGCGAACATCTTGTAGGTTTCCAAAACCTCCTGATGCTCTCCCTCCATGCCGAACTCGGCCGCGCCGGTCATGCGGTCAATCTGTTCGCGCATCTTGGCAAAGGCGGAAATGACCCGCTGCCGCTCGGCCTCTATATCCTCCGCAACCGTATGTTCGATGTGGACGCGCGGCTGGTGGAATACCGCATGGCCCCGCGCCATGCCCATAACCAGTTGCAGGCCGTGCAGCATGGTCGTGCCGGTATCGGCGACGCGCTGGTCGCTTGGTCCGTCATCGGCCAGTTCCGCGTTGGCGATCAGTTCGGCCATCACCATGGCGACGGTCTGAAGCGCCTCTATCTCCACTTCCTCATATTTGCGCGGCTCGGCATGTTGCACGCACAGCACGCCGATCGACCTTTCCCGCCGCACGATCGGCACGCCGGCAAAGCTGTGGAACAGCTCCTCCCCGGTTTCGGGGCGATAGCTATAGTCGGGGTGCGACGCGGCCTCGTCCAGGTTCAGCGTTTCGACATTGGTGGCGATCAGGCCGACCAGCCCCTCGCCCATCGCCATGCGGGTGACATGGACCGCTTCCTGCTTGAGGCCACGCGTCGCGAACAGTTCCAGCACGCCTTCACGCACCAGATAGATGGAGCAGACCTCGCTCGACAGCGACTGGCCGATAATCTCCACCACCTTGTTCAGTTTCGCCTGCGCGCTGGTGCGCGACGCCATCACTTCCTGAAGGCGGGTGAGGATCTGGCGGGCGGCGGCGGCGGGCGTGCTGGGCATGATAGCAGCGCTATCAGATCGGCGGCCTGCTTTCCAAGCCATTCATGCAGCGCGATCGCCGACAGATGTCATTTGCATGGCGGAAACATTCTGTACGATCGTCTAAGAAGATAAAATCGGCTTTCTGGGAGAATGGGACCATGGCGACACGGGATGAAACGGCGTTTGAACGCGACCTTCTGGACCGCGGCTATTCGCGGCGGCAACTGGCCAAGGTAACAGCCCTGCTGGGTGCTGGCGCAGCGGCGTTCCGCGCGACGGGCGCCCTGGCGCAGCAGGCGGCCAAGCCGGTCGCGGGCGCTGTCCGAATCGGCGCGAACGAATGCTGGACCGGCCCTTTCCCGATTGCAGCCGAAGCCGGTTTCAAGCTGGTGACCGAAGGCAATCGCTACGAACCGGATAATGAGCATCAGAAATTGTTCGACGCCGTATCCGCGGTAGAGGGCATCCCGGTGGATCGCATCGTCGCCTGGCCCGGATCGTCCGATCCGCTCAGCCGCGTCGCTGTCGCCTTTGCCTCGCCCACGCGCGGCATCGTGACGGCAAACCCCACCTATGAAGCGATCTGGCGGACCGGCGACTGGCTGGGCGCGAAAGTGACCAAGGTGCCGCTGACCAAGGATTATGCCCATGACGTCAAGGCGATGCTGGCGGCGGACCCCAATGCCGGGCTTTATTATATCTGTTCGCCCAACAATCCGACCGGCACCGTAACGCCAGTCGCCGACATTCAGTGGCTGGCCGACAACAAGCCCAAGGACGCGATCCTGGTCGTGGACGAAGCCTATATTCACTGGACCGAAACTGGCACCGCCGCCAAAATGGCCGCGACCCGTGACGATGTCATCGTGCTGCGCACCTTCTCCAAGCTGTTCGGCATGGCGGGGATGCGGCTGGGCCTGACCTTCGCCGCGCCTGCGCTGATGGAAAAGATGATGCGCTATGATGGCGGGCAGGTGACCGCGATGTTGCCGATGACCGCCGTGGCGTGCGGCACGGTGTCGGTCGCGCAGGCGGACCTCATCAAGGCACGGCGGGCCGAAATGATCGCCAATCGCGAAAAGGCGATCGCCTTCCTGACGAAGAAGAAGATCAAGGTCATCCCCGGCAGCCATGCCAATATGTTCATGATCGATTGGGGCAAGCCCGCCAAGCCCATGGCCGATGCGCTTCTGGCGGAAAATGTGCAGATCGGCCGCAGCTGGCCGATCTGGCCCAATGTCTCGCGCGTGTCGGTTGGCTCTGCGGCGGACATGGACGCCTTTTGCGCCGCCGTGGACAAGGTGTGGAAAGCCTGACGGCACCCCGCTTTTTCAACGTCAAAAAGTTACGATTTCTGGCGGCGGCACATTGCGGAAATGCGCCGCCGCTTCGTTTTACCCCATGAACGCCCGGAACGAACGCCCGGATGGCAGGACAAAGGGGACAGACGACATGACGATGATGCTCGACAAGGATGCCAGAGACGATCTGATCGAACGCGGCTATTCGCGCCGCCAGCTGGCCGAAGTGGCCGCCCTGCTGGGCGCAGGCGTCGCCGCCAGCACATTGCTGGGCAGCGGCGCGATGGCGCAGCAGCAGGCCGGGCGCGGCATCAAGGGCGCGGTTCGCATCGGTGCGAATGAATGCTGGACCGGCCCCTTCCCGTCCGGCGTCGCCGCCGCCGCCGAGGCTGCATCCTTTGGCAACTGGTATGATCCCGACAATTATCGTGGCGACCTGGTCAAGACCGTCGCCTCGGTCGAGGGACTTCCCGAAACCCATGTCATGCCCTGGCCCGGTTCCGGCGGCCCGCTGGTCAGCATCGTCGCGGCCTATTGTTCGCCGACCAAGGGTCTGGTCACCGCCGACCCGACCTTCGAATCCGCCTGGCGCACCGCCGACTATATGAAAGCCCCCATCGCCAAGGCTCCGCAGGCCATCGGCAAGGGCCATGACGTAAAGGCGATGCTGGCCGCCAACCCCAATGCGGGCCTCTATTATATCTGCACGCCCAACAATCCGACCGGCACGATCACGCCGCTGGCCGACATCCAGTGGCTGCTCGACAACAAGCCCGCCGATTCGATGCTGCTGGTGGACGAAGCCTATATCCACTTCTCGGAAAGCCCCAGCGCCGCCACGCTGATCGGCAACCGCAAGGACATCATCGTCATGCGGACCTTCTCCAAGCTGTTCGGCATGGCCGGCGTGCGCCTTGGCCTGACCTTCGCCGATCCCGAAGTGCAGAAGCGCATCATGCTGTTCGGCCCGGCGGCCGGCGGCCTGGCGATCACCGCGATGCATTGCGGCAATGCGGTCTATACCGAAGCCGCCCTTATCAAGGCGCGCCGCAATGAAATGATCGCCAATCGCGAGGAAACCATCGCCTGGCTTACCAAGAAGGGCATCGAGGTCCAGCCGGGCAGCCAGGCCAATATGTTCATGGTGAACTGGAAGAAGCCCGCCAAGGACATGCAGGCCGCGCTGCTGGCGACCCCGGAAAAGGTACAGATCGGCCGCAGCTGGGCGATCTGGCCCACCGTGTCCCGCGTCACCGTCGGCTCCGCTGACGACATGGCCAAATTCCGCGCGGCAGTCGACAAGGTCTATAAAGCGTAGGGCATCCCCTTTCCTTACGAAACGAAGAAGGGCGTCCGGGCAACCGGGCGCCCTTTTTGAATTGGGGAGGTGCGGAAGAGGCGCCCTATTCCGCCTTGGACCTGGAATCGCCCGTCACGGACTGGATGACATTTTCCCGCAGTCCGGCATCCTGAAGATGCTTGGCATTTTCCAGCCTGATCTGGGCCGCCGCTTCATCATATAAAAATGGCAGAACCGCATATCGCTCGCCACTGGTCACGGGCAGAACTTCGTGGAGCAGCGAGCAGGAGAATATGATCGCCCCGCCGGTCGGGGGCCGATAGGTGCGCGGGCCGAATTCGGGGAAACGCAGATCCCCGCCCTCATAGCGATCAGCGTCGAGACCGATGGAAACCGCAAATCTGCGATGCGCCGTTCCCAGCGTTGTATTGTCCTTGTGAGGGCGAAAATGTCCCCCGGACTTGGAATCATAGCGCGCAACGATGTATCGCTCCATTCGGGACACCGTGAACTGAAACGCCCTGGCGATCGGCGGAACAAGCCGCCGGCGAATGCGCGCTTTCAACGCGTTGCGCAGCTGCTCGTCATCAATGCTGCAGTCGGACCGGCGCTTGTGGACATGATCGAGCACCTGAACCGTCTCGCCGGTCTTTGGGTCCGTTTTCATATAGCCGCTGTCGTTCAGCCCGACCGTTTCCCCATAGGTGATCAGCTTATGGCAGAAATCCGGTTCCAGCACGTTGGGCACCACCAATATGGGCGCCCATGCATCCATATCCGCCTTCGGCGCCGGTTGCCCGTCCAGCGCAGCACATATGTCGTCATAATGCGTCGCCAGATCATTGATCGGCAAAATCCTGAGCACCCGCATACCTGGGTCAAGTATCCAGGTCATGAGCGCCACGGCGGAGCCATTGTCCTTCTGACGTCCGACAGCCCCGAATAATGTCGCCATCTCCAGGTCGAAGTCAAGGAATAGCCGGATTCCGGGCTGACGCTCCGTCAGCAACCCGCTCTGTTCGTCGCGCGGGTCGTTCGTGACGATGAACGCACATGCGAACCTGTCGTCCAGGCATTTGGTTTCGGCGTGCATGGCCGCCAGAAACGCCTGCGCGCCGGGAGAAGCGCCGCTGCCCAGGAAGGTGACGACGATGTAGCGCCCGGCTGCGCTGTCGAATGAAAACCGGGGATTTGTGATTCCTCGAGCGAAGAATGAGGGGACAGGATCACCGACCAGCAGCATGTCAATTCCTTGAGGATCACGATCGTTCGCACAGGTCTGCCCAAGCCCGGCGTTCAACGCAACCTTCGCTCATAAACCTAAACCTACCACTAAACGGCGCTATACCATCGTCTACAGACGATCGCTTGTACTGGGCCGAATACCTCCGCGCAGTTCCGCGATAGTATCTAACAAACCTAGCTTTTGCTCATGCAAATCAGGCAGGCTTTTCATAAAAAACGCTTCGCTCTTTCCGTATCGGGCGAAATCTTGCTCTTTGCACAGAATTAGCCATTCTATGACTTCCAGGCCCGCCAAAGCATATCCGATACTTGAGTTAATCCGAACAAGGCTGGAGAAATCAGTACTGCGCACCCGATGCCACCTGCTACCACATAGCTCAAACACCCTCCCATCTCCGTTGGGTTGCAGCGCAGGCCCCACGTCACTCAACCCCTGTTTCCGATGCTGGCGACGCATGGGTTGCGCGATAATTTTCGCAGCAGGCAAGCGAGATCGTCTCGCTCCCAAACCCGCAACGAATAATCCGGTGCCAGGGACGTAACGCGTAAACCCGCCATCTGCAGTACCGACAGCGAGACCAAACGTAGATGAAAGCAAAAAATTATTGCTAACATATACAATCATTAGATCTTTTATGCGTAGAAGCATCGCACTAGGCGTCGACAGAAACGAATAATTCAAAAAATCTAATAAATCCAAATAAATTATCTTGTCAGTTACTCTAAAAAATATCCCAATTCTATCAAATGCGCCAATTCGAAGATTTGGAAACGAAGTTTCATAGTAATTAAGCTGCAAAGAATGGCCACCGAGCGCCGCCCCCATCAAAGCAGAGGACGATTTTATTTTGTCCAACCAATCAAAAATTGCGTCTATCTCGCTCCATGTAACCCTACCACCGGCAGTTAAACGATTGATGGGAGAAATGACTGGCTCTTCAATTTTTCTCGCAAATTCCGTGTTGCATTTTTTATGCGATGCCAAGCATAATTGCCGCCATGTAGGTTGTTTTTGTTCATCGGAGCTAAATATTTCGACCCTATTCTCACTGACATTTCCCGCCATCCGGTGCAACCATTGAGGCAACGGATGTTCTAGCGTGGCGTCTTCGTTGGCGATTATTCCACCACAAAGTACACAGCTTGGGGAAATGGTCGTGCGGACAGCAGGACTATCGGCAATCTGCAGACGTCCACCAACCTGAAAACGACGGGGTATAAAGGGAAGATTCTCGCTTGCGTGCCTCGCACCCTCGACCCAAGGTCGCTCTGTGATAACCCCATCGCCGCCCATGCTCATGCGAGTAGACTAGCGTATCAAGCATTATCGAGGTAGCAAATCTGCCGATAATTTTAGAGCCCCTCCCTCAATCCAAGTTCGGCCTCAAATAGCGCTCCGCCGTGTCGATATCGATGCCGCGCCTTACTGCATAATCCTCGAGCTGGTCGCGGCCGACACGGGCCACGCCGAAATATTCCGCCTGAGCATGGCCGAAATAGAAGCCGCTGACCGCAGCTGTGGGGAGCATCGCGAAACTCTCCGTCAGCGTGATGCCGGTGGCGTGATGCGCGTCCAGCATCTCGAACAATATGGGTTTCAGACTATGTTCGGGACAGGCGGGATAGCCCGGCGCGGGGCGGATGCCGCGATATTGTTCCTTGATCAGGGCTTCGTTCGTCAGCTGCTCGCCCTCCGCATAGCCCCATAGCGCCGTGCGGACATAATGGTGCAAGCGTTCAGCAAAGGCTTCGGCTAGGCGGTCGGCCAGCGCTTTCAAAAGTATGTCCGAATAGTCATCGATCGCCGCCTTGAACCGGGCGAGATGCGGCTCGATGCCGTGCATCCCGACGGCAAAGCCACCCATCCAGTCGCCGTCATGGCTGATGAAGTCGGCAAGGCACATATTGGCCCGGCCTTCGCGCTTCTGGATCTGCTGACGCAGCATCGGCAGGGTGTAGTGCTTCTCATCCTCGACATGAACGATGATGTCGTCGCCTTCGCGGCGGCAAGGCCACAGGCCCGCAACCCCGCGCGCGACCAGCCATTTTTCGTTGACGATCCTGTCCAGCATCGCCTGCGCATCGGCAAACAGGCTGGACGCGCTTTCGCCCACCACCGGATCAGTCAGGATCGCGGGATAATTGCCCGCCAGTTCCCAGGCGCGGAAGAAGGGCGTCCAGTCGATATATTGGACAAGATCCTTCAGATCCCAGTCGGGGAAGCGATGGACACCCGGCAGGCGGGGGCGCGGCGCTTTCAGGCTCTCGTCAATCTCGAACGCATTGGCGCGCGCGTCCTCCAGGCTGACGAGCGCGCTCTGCCCCTTGTTCGCGCGGGCGACGCGGACATGCTCATAATCATCCTTGGTTTTCTGGACGAAATCATTGCGCTGCGTTTCGGAGACGAGCGCCGTCGCCACCCCGACCGCGCGACTGGCGTCCAGCACATGGACCACCGGGCCAGTATAGGACGGGTCGATGCGCAGCGCGGTATGCACCTTGGACGTCGTCGCGCCGCCGATCAGCACCGGCATGGTCATGCCCGCGCGCTGCATTTCGGTGGCGACCGTCACCATCTCGTCCAGCGAGGGCGTGATGAGCCCGGACAGGCCGATCATGTCGGCGTCATTCTCGTTCGCCGCCTTGATGATGTCGGGCCAGGGGACCATCACGCCCATGTCGATGACCTCAAAGCCGTTGCACTGAAGGACCACGCCGACGATATTCTTGCCAATGTCATGGACGTCGCCCTTGACCGTGGCCATGATGATCTTGCCCTTGCCCTTGGCACCCGGTTCCTTGGCCGCCTCGATAAAGGGCAGCAGGTGCGCGACCGCTTTCTTCATGACGCGGGCGGACTTGACCACCTGGGGCAGGAACATCTTGCCCGCGCCGAACAGGTCGCCAACCACGTTCATGCCGTCCATCAACGGCCCCTCGATCACCTCGATCGGCTTGTCGGCGGACAGGCGCGCCTCCTCCGTATCGTCGACGACATACATGTCGATGCCCTTGACCAGCGCATGTTCCAGCCGCTTGGCGACCGGCCAGCTGCGCCAGGCTTCGGCGGCCTTGTCGGCGACCGCGTCGGTGCCGCGATATTTTTCCGCCAGCGTGACCAGGCGGTCGCCCGCTTCCGGGTCGCGATTCAGGACGACATCCTCGCACGCGGTGCGCAGTTCGAGATCGATCGTGTCATAGACGTCGAGCTGGCCTGCATTGACGATCGCCATGTCGAGGCCAGCGGGGATGGCATGATAGAGGAATACGCTGTGCATCGCGCGGCGGACGGGTTCGTTGCCGCGGAACGAGAAGCTGAGGTTCGACAGGCCGCCGGAGATATGGACGTGCGGGCAGCGCGCCTTGATCTCGCGGCAGGCCTCGATGAAGTCGACGCCGTAGTTGTTGTGCTCCTCGATCCCCGTCGCGACCGCGAAGATATTGGGATCGAAGATGATGTCCTCCGGCGGAAAGCCGATGGTCATCAGCAGCTTGTAGGCGCGCTCGCAAATCTCGACCTTGCGCGCCTTGGTATCGGCCTGCCCCGTTTCGTCAAAGGCCATGATGACCGCGGCGGCGCCATAGGCCATGCATTTGCGGGCATGGAACAGGAAGGCCTCCTCGCCCTCCTTCATGCTGATCGAATTGACGATCGGCTTGCCCGACACGCATTTGAGGCCCGCTTCGATGACCTCCCATTTGGAGCTGTCGATCATCACCGGCACGCGGCTGATGTCCGGCTCAGACGTCATGAGCTTGAGGAAGGTCGTCATGGCCTCGACCGCGTCGAGCAGCCCCTCGTCCATGTTGACGTCGACGATCTGCGCGCCATTTTCCACCTGCTCGCGCGCAATGTCGATCGCAGCGGCATAATTGCCCGCCATGATCAGCTTCTTGAACTTGGCCGATCCGGTAACATTGGTGCGTTCGCCGACATTGACGAAGCTGGCGGTGGATTTGGTGGTCATTCGCTTCTTCCAAAAATCCTCCCCCTTAGGGGAAGGGGGACCATGCCGCAGGCATGGTGGAGGGGTATCACGCTATCGAGGGGGAGGATGGAACTAGGCAGCGATGTGCATCGGCTCCAGCCCCGCTAACCGCGTAACGACGGGCAGTTGTGGTACCGCGCGCGGCTTGTGCCCTTCCAGCGCCTTGGCCACCGCACCGATATGCGCGGGCGTCGTGCCGCAGCAGCCCCCGACCATGTTGACCAGCCCTTCGTCCACCCATTCGCGGATCAGCCGCGCGGTGGTGGCGGGTAGCTCGTCATATTGGCCCAGTTCATTGGGCAGGCCCGCATTGGGATAGGCCAGGATCAGCGTGTCGGCATTTTTGGACAGTTCGGCCAGGTAAGGCCGCAACAGATCCGCGCCGAACGCGCAGTTCACCCCGATCGTCAGCGGCTTCAGATGGCGCAGCGAATACCAGAAGGCATTGATCGTGTGGCCCGACAGGTTGCGGCCCGACATGTCGGTGATGGTGAAGCTGAGCATCAGCGGCACCGATCGGCCAGCCGCCTCCTCCGCCTCGCGCGCGGCCATGCCCGCCGCCTTGGCGTTGAGCGTGTCGAAGCAGGTTTCGACCAGCAGGAAATCGACCCCGCCCGCGATCAGCGCGTCACATTGCTCGCGATAATCGGCTTTCAGCGTGTCGAAGTCGACCTCGCGGAAAGCGGGGTCGTTGACGTCGGGGGATATGGACAGCGTCTTGTTCGTCGGGCCGATCGAACCGCACACGAAGCGCGGCCTGCCGTCCTTCGCGGTCGCCTTCTCGCACGCGGTGCGCGCCAGCTTCGCGGCGGCGATGTTGATGTCCCACACCAGATGTTCGCAGCCATAATCGGCCATCGCGATCTTGGTCGAGCTGAACGTATTGGTTTCGATCATGTCCGCGCCCGCGTCCAGATAGGCGCTGTGGATGCCTTCCACGATGTCGGGACGGGTCAGGCAGAGCAGGTCGTTATTGCCCTTCTGATCCTTGGGCAGGTCGAGCGTGCCGCGATAATCCGCCTCAGTCAGGCCATGTTTCTGGATCGACGTGCCATAGCCGCCATCGAAGATAAGAATCTTGTCCGCGGCCAGCGCCCGCAATGTCTGTTCGGCTGTCATATCAAAAACTCCGTTCGGGCTGAGCGCAGTCGAAGCCCTTGTCTGAGCGGAGGCGAAGACACCTCCCTGCGGTCGGTGGAACCCTTCGACAAGCTCAGGGCGAACAGATGAGTACAGATCATGCCGTTCCCCCATTGCTCGCCGTCGCCCGCAGGCCCAGCAAATGGCAAATTGCAAAACTCAGTTCAGCGCGGTTGAGCGTGTAGAAATGAAAATCGCGCACGCCCCCGCCGTAAAGGCTGCGACACAGTTCCGCCGCGATCGTCGCCGACACCAGCTGGCGCGATGCGGGATGATCGTCCAGCCCTTCGAACAGGCGGCCCATCCAGCTGGGCACCTGCGTATTGCACATGGCCGCCATGCGCTGCGTCGCGGCGAAATTGCTGACCGGCATGATGCCGGGCACGATGTCCGCCGTGATCCCCGCCGCCAAAATCTTGTCCAGGAAACGGAAATAGGCGTCGGGGGTAAAGAAGAATTGCGTGATCGCACGGGTCGCCCCGGCGTCCAGCTTGCGCTTGAGATTATCAAGGTCGCTCTGCGCGCTCGCCGCTTCGGGATGCACCTCTGGATAGGCGGACACGGAAATTTCGAACGGATGGCGCTGCATCAGCCCTTCGACCAGTTCGGCTGCGCCCTTGTACCCCTCCGGGTGCGGCTCGAACGTGCCGCCGACTTCGGGCGGATCGCCGCGCAGCGCCACGATATGGCGCACCCCCGCCTCCCAATAGGCGTCGGCAATCTCGCTGATTTCGGCCTTGCTCGCGCCCACGCAGGTCAGGTGTGCGGCGGCGGCCAGCGGCGTTTCCCGCGCGATCCGGGCGACCGTATTATGCGTGCGCTCACGGGTCGATCCGCCCGCGCCATAGGTTACCGAGACGAATTTGGGCTGGAGCGGCGTCAGCGTTTCGATCGCCGACCACAACTGCGCTTCCATCTTTTCCGTCTTGGGCGGGAAAAATTCAAAGCTGACATGGCAGTCGCCCGCAAGGTCCGCATAGAGCGGCGCGGCGGGATCGTTCAAAGTCATGCGGAAATCCGTCCTTCTTGCTGCCGGACGGGCGCGCCCTTGCGTCGCCCCAGCCACAGTTGCACCGTCAGTTCATGGCCGGGCAAAGTCTCCACCCGTTCCAGTTGCAGGCCCGCAGCGGCGAACCAGCCTTCCATCTGCTCGTCGGAAAAGCCCAGCCGCGCATGCTGGTCGCGCACGCGCAACTCCTCCCGCTCATGCGGCGCGAAGTCGGCGATCAGCACCCGGCCATCGGCCGCGGTGACGCGCGCAGCCTCGCCTATCACCTGCTCAGGCGCCTGCGCATAGTGCAGCACCTGATGCAGCACGACCGTATCCACGCTGCCCGGCTCCAGCGGCAACGCGCCAAAATCACCCAGCAGCAGCGCATATTTGTCGCGCGCATCCTCAGGCAGCTTGGTCCGCGCCAGCCGCAGCATGTCGGGGCTGCGGTCGATCGCGGTCACTGCCTGCGCCGCGCCGCCGAACAGTTCGATCATCCGGCCGGTGCCAGTACCGATGTCGAGCAAGTGGCCAATCGGCTCACGCTCCAGCAGCGCTGTCATCGCCGCCTCGACATCCGCCTCGGCCACATGGAGCGAGCGGATCGCGTCCCATTCTTCGGCATGGTCGGCGAAATAATCCTCCGCAGCGCGCGCCCGATCTGCCCGCACCGCCGCCAGTCGCGCCAGATCGGCCGCCTGCCACAATGTTTCGCTTTCCGACGGCGTCAGTCGGTCGAACAGCGCGATGAAGGGCGCAACATCGTCCCCCTTGCTCAGCCGCAGGAATACCCAATTGCCTTCCTTGCGCCGTTCCACAAGGCCAGCTTCGGCCAGGATACGGACATGGCGCGACACGCGCGGCTGGCTTTGCCCCACGACCTGCGCAATCTCCCCCACGGCCAGCTCCATCGCGCGCAGCAGGTGGATGATGCGCAGCCGCGTCGGGTCGCCAAGTGCCCGGAAAATATCGAGTGCCGTGTGCATGGCGGCATCATATAAAGAAATCTTTATATACGTCAATGCCCGCAGAATTTCCGCAACTGCGAACAAAAGCGCCCGGCTTTGCGGCCCGGATTGCAGGAATGGGATTGCCTTGCATCATCCAAAGCATTACGAATCGATGCGCAGGCGCAATGGGGGGTGAGCTTTTCTCCGAGAGTGGTCTGCACCGTTTTTATTCTCAGAGAGGGGTTTCTGCCCATGACCAAGTCTATCGCTCTTTCGCTCGTTCTCGCTGCTTCGCTCGGCCTGGCCGCCTGCTCGGGTGGCGCGGAAAACGCTGCCAACAACGCCGCCAACTCGGCTGAGAACGCATCGAATGCTGCTGACAACGCCATGAACGCTACGATGAACGCCGCCGACAACGCCGCCAACGCTGCGTCGAACGCGACCAACAACGTCGCGAACGCGATGTAAGTCCAGCCGGACTTTTCAGAATTTGATTGGGGGTCGCGCCGGAAACGGAGCGGCCCCTTTTCCATTGGGGACCGATCGATGATCCGCACCATCTTCATCGCCACGGCGCTGCTGTCACTGACGGCCTGCGGTTCGGGGTCGCCCGATGGCGTCGGCGGGGTCAGCGCCAGCGAAGCCAGTGCGCTCAATGATGCAGCGGCGATGCTCGACGCACAAAAGGGGGCGGCACAAAATGATAACGCAGGTCTCAATCCGGCGGCCAGCGCGGCGGCCCGCGCCGATCGCGGCCGGGTAGCGCCAGCGCCAGCCGCCAACCCCTGACGCAGAAAGGCCGCATCACAAGAGACGGCCTTTCCCTTATCCTGCGCAAACCGCAGGTCTCACGTCACCCGCTCAGCAATCGCGATCGATCGCGCGACCCGCCAGGGCACCGACGCCTGCGCCGATGATCGCGCCGGTCGTGCCGTCACCGCGACGGCCATAGCGGCCCGAACCCTTGCCGACCTCATTGCCCAGCAGACCACCGGCGATCGCACCAATGATGGTGCCGCCTGTGCCATTGTCCCGGCAGCGATAACCGCCGCGATAGCCACCACGATAGGCGTTGTTGCGATAATAGCGGTCATTGCCGCGATAATAACGGTCGCCGCGATAGCCGCGATAACGGTCACCGCGATAATAGTCGCCACGGTCATAACCGCGATAATAGCCATCGCGGGCCATAGCCGGGGTTGCAGTCACGGCCAGGGAAGCAGCGCCCATTGCCAGAGCGGCTCCCATATTGATCAGAAACTTCATCTTCATGGCGTTGCTCCTTCCAAAACCATCAATGCCTTGGCGCGTCCCACGCACGGGTTTTGCCAGTCATGATCGTCTTATGACCGATTCGCCTTGAGCCGACCCTGAATGGGGCTGACAGCCATGGTTCAGAGTCGACCTCCGCTGAAAAGCACAATTTGAAGCGCACAACCGCCTGCTGCGCCCGACAGGATATTATCCTATGGCGAAGGGAATGTCGCGAATCCTGATCGTCCTGGCGCTCGCCATCCTGCTGCTGCCCGCCCCGCACAACAGCAAACCCGCAACCGTGCAGCCGGGCGCGCTGCTCGTGACCACGCGCGCGCTGCCGCTCAGCACGAACGATCCTGCGCTGCGGCGCGTGGGCGCGCTTGCCTATCTGGGCGGTTGGGAACTGCGCAGCGCCAATCCGGGCTTTGGCGGCATTTCCGCCATGCTGGTGTCGCCGCCGGGCGATGTGCTGGCCTTGAGCGATTCCGGCATATTGATGGGGCTGCATGTCGGGCCGGGCGAAACGCGCCGCCGCCCGTTCATCGCCCCCCTGCCCATTCGGCCACAGGACCGCGATCGCCCCTGGTGGGCCTGGGATTCAGAATCGCTGACCCATGATCGTGCGACCGACCGTTATTGGGTTGGGTTCGAATTGCAGCAGGCAATCTGCCGCTATGCGCCCGGCTTTGCGCGGGTGGAAGCGTGCCGCACCTGGCCACAGATCATGGCATGGCCCCCGACCGGATCGATCGAATCACTCGCGCGCCTGCCCGATGGCCGCTTCATCGCAATCGGCGAGATGGGGATGACGGCCGATGGGCGTCATGACACGCTGCTATTTCCCGGCGACCCGGCAGAAAGCGACACCGCCGATCCGATCCATCTGCGCTACACCCCGCCGCAGGGCTATCGCCCGACCGACGCTGTGGCGCTGGATGCGCGGCACCTGCTTGTCCTCAATCGCCGCCTGACCTTGCAGGAACTGTTCACCGCGACGATCGCGATCGTCGACCTGCCCGAACGGCTGGAACCGGGCATGGAGCTAAAGGCCCGCACCCTCGCCCGCCTCGCCCCGCCGCTGCTGGCCGACAATTTCGAAGGGCTGGCGATCAGCCGGGAGCGCGGACGGACGATCATCTGGGTCGTGTCCGACGACAATCACGAGTTTTTCCAGCGGACATTGTTGCTGAAATTCGGGCTGAATTGATAGCTGCGAATGGGGTGCAGGGTGGATCGCAAGTCGTGAATTTCGAGAACCGGCGCGCAGCGTACTTCAGTACGTGAGCACCGGAAGCGCAGAAAGGCGCGGCTTGCGGGCCATCCAGCGCCCCATTCGCACGCAAAAAAGCGGCCCGTTGCGGGGCCGCTTCTTATGCCGAAACGAATCGAGAAATCAGGCGGCTGCGGCAGCCTGCTTCTTGACGATGTCGCGCTTCAGGCGACGCGCCTTGAGCGACAGCTTGTCGTCGCTGGTCTTGAGCAGCCAGTTGTCCAGGCCGCCATTATGTTCGACCGAACGCAGACCATGGGTCGACACGCGCAGCTTCACGCTGGTTTCCAGCGCTTCGGAGATCAGCGAAACATTCTGCAGATTCGGCAGGAACACCCGCTTGGTCTTGTTATTGGCGTGGGAAACATTGTGACCCACCTGGCGACCCTTGCCGGTCAGCTCGCAAATGCGCGACATAGTCAATCAACCTTGTAATTCGGGTTCGTTCGGAAAGCCGCGCCGATAACGGGATTCCCTCTGGCCGTCAACCCGCCGCTCGGCGTGTCGCAACCCTTTTGCGCGGCGAAGCGTTGTCGCCCCGTAACATATGGGAGGTTGAAATGCGATTCATTGGCGGGCTGTTGATCATTCTGTTGCTCGTGCTGGCTGGCGGCATCGCCACCGGCTTCATCGACTTGCAGAAAACGCGGGACGGACGGCTTCCCGAAATCGCCGTCAAGGAAGGCGCGCTTCCCAAATATGAAGCCAGCGTCGCCAAGGTAGAGGTTGGCACCCGCAACGAAACCGTCGAAGTGCCGACTGTCGCCGTCAAGAAACCCTGAGTTCGCGTGACGGGCAAGATGCTGTAAGGGCGGGGATGTCATGTCCTCGCCCTTTCCCTTGCCTGATCCGATGCGCCGCGCGCTGGCGCTGGCCCGCGCGGCCGAAACGGCGGGCGAAGTGCCGATCGGCGCGGTGGTGACCCGAAACGGCATCATCATTGGCGAGGGCGAGAATCGCAACCGCCGCGATCATGATCCCACCGCCCATGCCGAAATCGTCGCGATGCGGGCGGCGGCCATCCATCTGGGCGATTTTCGCCTGACAGGCTGCGACCTGTGGGTCACGCTGGAGCCTTGCCCGATGTGCGCGGGAGCCATCTCCCACGCCCGGATCGCGCGGCTATATTATGCCGTGGGCGATCCCAAGGGCGGCGCGATCGAGCAGGGGCCGCGCCTGTTCGCCCAGCCGCAATGTCTGCACCGGCCCGAAGTCTATGGCGGATTGGCCGAAGCCGAAGCCTCAGCGCTGCTCAGGGATTTTTTTGCCGCCCGACGCTGAATAATTGATGCGGTAGAGCTGATAGGGCAATGTCATGCCGCTGTTCAGCGTCACCGGCACCAGCCAGCGCGGAATTGCGCCCCGCATCAGGTCGGCATAGAAACCCTGCGGGCTGCGCGACTGATAGATCGTGCCTTCGGGGAAATTGGGGCACACCAGCAAATAGGTCGCGTGATGCCGCGCCGCGATGGGGCGGAAGGCATCGGCCGGGCCGTCATAGGCGTGGTGCATGTCCAGGATCGTCGCGCCATTGCGATGATAGGGACCAGCCAGCGCATTATGATGCGTCGTCGCGATCAGGCGCGGCCCCAGATCGACCATGGTGAAGATGGTCGCGGGGGGCAATTGGTCCAACACCTCCAGCGCGGGCAGCGTGCGGCACCGGCTATTGGCTTTCTTGATCGCATCGTTGCGGGCGATGGCGGATGGCCGCCAGGGCCTGGGCTTGTTGCCGGTCAATTCCGCCCATCCGCGCATGATCTGCGGATAGAGCGGATAGGCGCAGGCGATCGCCGCCAGCAGCGCCACCCCTGCCCCCGCTGCGATTCGCACCCGGCGCGTGCCAGTAAAGATCGCGACGATCAGCCGGTGCGCGGCCCAGGCGGCAGGCGGGATCGCCAGCAGCTGCGCCGCTGGCCCCGCGCGCAACTGCCAGAACAGCAAGGCGGTGGAAAAAAGCATCATCAGGCCGACAGTCGCCCAGGCCCATAGCCGCTCCGCATCGCGCCGCGCATCCCACAAGGCCCAGATCAGCCCGACCAGCCCCGCCAGCGGAATCGCCAGCAACGGCACGACCAGGCTTTGCGCCTGCGCGGTGATCGGCTTGGCCTCGCGGATATTGGCCAGCCACAGTCGTTCGAGTTCGGGCGAAATCTGATAGGGGCTCAGGCATTGCGGCCAGTTCAGCCAAAAGAAGGCCGCCACCGCGCCGCCCACGACTGCGCCTGCCGCCAGCCGCATCGCCCAGCCGCGCAAAGGGGCAAGCGAGAGCAGCACCATGCCCGCCGACGCCGCGCCGAACACCGCCACCCAGATGGGCGAAATCGCATCGCACACCATCGCGCGATTGGCATAGCTGGCAAACAGCAGATAGCAGAGCGAAGTCGCCCCGCCCAGGCTGAGCGCATAAGGCAGCATCCGCCGTTCCGCCCCTTCTCGGAACACCCAGCGCAGCGCGATCAGCCCGCCGCCCGCCGCCAGATAGACGATCATCTCCATGCCGATCGCGATCGACAGCGCACTGCTGACGCCAGCCATCACCCCGCCGCGCAGCCGGTTGGTGTCGATGACGCCGGCCAGCATCGTCACTGCCAGCGCCAGTTGCCAGCCATGATGGTCGATCCGCATCGGCGCATACATGCCCAGCCCCATCTGCGCGGCGAGCGGGGCAAGCGCGGCCAGCAACCAGCCATGCGGCCCGGCCAACCGCCGCCCGATAAAGCCCAGGCTGAGCATCAGCAGCAACAGCGGCAGCAGCGGCGCGATGCCGCAGGCCAGCCGATCGGCCAGCCCCTGGTCGACAAAGGCGCGGAAGAACAGGATCAGCCCGGCAATGGGAATATCGACCAGACGCGACCAGTGGATATTGGCGCCGCCCGGCGGATCGAGCCGATATTGGCGCAGGTCGTACCACCCCTGCCCGGCCAGCCAGTCCTTCACCTGCACATAGCGGATATTGTCGTCCGTATCGCCCAGCACCAGCCAGTGGATGGCGGGCCAGCGGCTGACGACCATGGCGACCGCAATCGCGATCCAGATGAGGAAGGTCAGCCACTTCCAGTGCCGCGCGCTCCACGCCAGCAGGACAGGCCAAATATGGGTCACCCGCGCGCGCAGGGTATCGGCGCTTTTCAAGCTCATTCTTGCCCCCTAAACGAGCCGTGGCAAAGCGCAACGGGGACCATGGCCATCATCAACCGACTTTCACCGCAGCATCGCGCGCTCTTCTGGCAAATCGTCCGCTATGGCGTGACCGGCCTGTTCGTCACCGCCTGTCAGGCGGTCATCTACTGGAGCCTCGCCGCGCTCGCCGGTCTGCATCCGCAACTGGCCAATCTGATCGGCTATGGCGCGGCGGTCGTCATCGGCTATGTCAGCCACAGCGCCTTCACCTTCCGCGGCCACGGCACCCGCGACAAGGCCGCATCGCGCGGCATCCGCTTCGTCGCGGTGTCACTGGTCAGTTATGCGCTCAACGCCCTGTGGGTATGGCTGTGCGTGACCCATATGGGCTGGCCCGAATGGTCGCCGATCCCGGCAATGATCTTCGTAACACCCGCGGTGATGTTCGGACTGAACCGCCAATGGGTGTTCAAATAGTCCATTGGATGATTTTTAACGCAGCCTGCTCCCGCGAAGGCGGGAGCCTGGTTCCGCCCTCTGGACTGGGTTCCCGCCTGCGCGGGAACACGGTAGAATTTCGGCATGACCAAGCCCGGTTACGTCTATCTGATGGCAAGCAGCCAGAACCGGACGCTGTATCTTGGCGTGACCAGCGATCTCGTTCAACGGGCCTGGCAACATCGCAACGGCTTTGGAGGTGAATTCAGCGCCAAATATCGCTGCCACTTGCTGGTCTGGTACGAAGCCTATGATGACATTCAGGAAGCGCGCCAGCGCGAGTTGCGGATGAAGAAATGGGAGCGCAAATGGAAGCTGCGCATGATCGAGGAAATGAACCCAACGTGGCGCGACCTGTTTGAGGATATCGCCATATAAGCCGTGTTCCCGCGCAGGCGGGAACCCAGTCCCGTCCTGCGAACTGGATTCCAGACTGCGCGGGAACATGATGTTCTATTTAATGAACGAACCGCGCCACCACGTCGCGGTAGGAGCGGCTGACCTTTACCTGGGCGCCTGATTCCAGCACCAGGAAACATTCGCCATTGGTGTGCGGCTTGACCTGCTTCACCTGACTGAGGTTCACGATGGTGGAGCGATGGACGCGCTGGAAATTGCGCGGGTCGAGCCGCTTTTCCAGATCCTTCATGGTTTCGCGCAGGATCAGGCTGTTGTCGGCGGTGTAGATACACATATAGTCGCCCGCCGCGTCGATCCGCTCGATCGAATCGACATCGACGCGGAAAATCTGGCCGCGATCCTTGATGTTGATGAGCTTTTCGAAGCGATTGGACGCCGGACCTTCCTCCTCCGCCACGATGAAGTCGCTCATCGCCTGGGGCGCGACTTCAGCCAGCACCTCGCGCAGCTTCTCCGCTTCCTGCACCTGCCGCTTGTCCGACAGGCGCAGGCGCACCCGGTCGAGTGCGTCGGCCAGACGGCCTTCTTCCACGGGTTTCAGCAGATAATCGACCGCCTGCGCCTCGAACGCGCGAATCGCATGGTCCATATAGGCAGTGACGAAGATGAAGAGCGGCGGTTCGACTTCCATGATCCCCTGAACGACGGAAAATCCGTCAAAACCGGGCATCTGGATGTCCAGGAACACAAGGTCGGGCTTATGCGTCTTGATAGCGCGGATCGCTTCGCGCCCATTGTTGCAGGTTTCGATAATTTCGACATCCTCATGCGCTTGCAGACGCAGCATAAGCCCTTGCGTAGCAAGGCTTTCGTCGTCGACGAGGATTGTTCTGATGGTCATGCGGCCACTTTCGATGAATCTTCCAAATTGAGCGGGATTTCGATGATCACCGAAAAACCGCCGGGACTTGAACGTGTTTCAAAGCTCTGTCGTTCCCCGAAAGCCTGAATGAGCCGGTCGCGGATGTTTGGCAGGCCCACGCCCGTCCCTTCGCTGACGGCAATGTGTGGCTTCATTCCGCTTTCATTCAATCCCGGCCCGGTATCGGATACGACGATCCGCACATTTTCACCGGCAGGCTGCGCGCTGACGGTTATGTCCGCCCCCTCCTCCTTGGGCGTCACGGCATATTTGATCGCATTTTCGACCAGCGGCTGAAGCAGCAGGGATGGCAGGCGCGCCCGCGCGACCGCCGGGTCGATGGCGAATACCGGACGCAGCCGGTCCTCGAACCGCATCTTCTCAATCTCCAGATAGAGTTTGAGCGTTTCGATCTCCTGCTCGATCGTCACCTGCGCGGTCGGCTCGTTGATGAGGGTATAGCGCAGGAAGGAGGACAGGCGCGAGAGCATCGCATTGGCCCGATCGGTCTGTTTGAGCAGCACCAGCGTGGAGATGGAATTGAGCGTGTTGAACAGGAAATGCGGGTTGAGCTGATAGCGGAGCATCGCCAGCTGCGCGCTCGACGCCTGATTTTCCAGATGGAGCAGCTGATCGGCCTGTTCCTCCACCGTCAGATAGAAATTGATTGCATAATAAAGCGCCGACCATGCGCCCAATAGCGTCATCGACAGATAGAAAGCGCCCAGGAACAGTTGCAGCCCCGCCGTCTCGCTGCCCTTGTTCTGGGTCGAAAAGACCCAGGCATCGATAAAGGCGACCAGCGCCGCGGCGGCCACGACCGTCAGGATCGATGCGCCCCAGGTGACGATCGGTTTGCGCTTGAGCAGGAAGCGAAACATCACCGCGATCAACAACGTCACCGAATAGCCGGTGACGGTGGAAATCAGCACCGGCACCAGGCTGGATAGCGGCTGGCCATTGGCGATGGTGGACGATCCGCGCAACAGGAACGCGCCGGCCCAGCCCAGCGATTGCAGGTTCCAGAAGGCGCGATTCTTGTCCGCGAAAAAGGGCTGGGGCTGAAAGGGATGAACAGACATTGCAGGCAGCCTAGGCGATTTGAAGCGGCTGGTGAAGCCGCCGCCGCCCAGAACGTCCTCACCCCGGCCGCGCTGCGCCCGCCCGTCAGGCGGCGGCAGCGGAATCCTCCGCCATCGGGGTGACTTGGTCGGGGCACAGCCAGACCAGGTCGTTCAGGTCCAGTTCGCGCCCGTCATGCGCCTGTATTGTGACCCTGCGGATCGGCAGGCCGTCGCGCCGGTCGGCCAGCACCTGGCACGACACGGTGCCGCAGCTCCATTTTTCGCCCCACTGGCGCAGGGCGATCATGACCGGGGCCAGTTCCCGCCCCTTTTCCGTCAGGCGATATTCCACCTTGCGCCGGTCGCACTGCATGGGTTGCCGCAGCATGATGCCGTTTTCGACCAGCCGGGCGAGGCGGTTGGCCAGGATGTTGCGGGCGATTCCCAGCGTCGACTGAAACTCCTCGAAATGGCGGATTCCCGACAGGGCGCCACGCAGGATAAGGAAAGACCAGCGCTCTCCCATCGCCTCCAGCGCACTGGGGAGCGCGCATTGTTCCAGATCCTGTGCCAGATTATGTTTCATGGTGATGACTAGATAGCCCAAAGCAGCGACAGTTGCAAAAGCGCTGTGTATTTAGGGCAGATGGGATTTTTTTGTTGCGCTGCAAGGCACTTCCCACACAATCGGGAAACGATGTTACGCCAGTATGAACTAGTCGAGCGCGTCAAACGCTATGATCCCAACGCGGATGAAGCGATGATCAACCGCGCCTATGTCTTTTCGGTCCAGAAGCATGGCAGCCAGAAGCGCGCCAGCGGCGACCCCTATTTCAGCCACCCGATCGAGGTGGCGGGCATCCTCACCGACTTCGGGCTGGACGACCAGACGATCGTGACCGCGCTGCTGCACGACACGATCGAGGATACGCTGGTCACCTATGCGGAGATTGAGGCGGCGTTCGGCAAGGATGTCGCGCGCATGGTCGATGGCGTCACCAAGCTCTCCAAGATCGAGGCGATGAGCGAGAATGAGCGGGCGGCGGAAAATCTCCGCAAATTCCTGCTCGCCATGTCGGACGACATCCGGGTGCTGCTGGTCAAGCTGGCCGACCGGCTGCACAATATGCGCACGCTGCATTTCATCAAGAATCCCGACAAGCGCCGCCGCATCGCCAAGGAGACGATGGATATCTACGCGCCGCTCGCGGAACGGATCGGCATGTATGATTTCATGCGCGAAATGCAGTTGCTGGCCTTTCGCGAGATCGAGCCGGAAGCCTATGCCAGCATCACCCGGCGGCTGGAGCAGCTCAAGGAAGGCGGCCATGACAAGGTCGACCGGATCGGCGCGGAATTGCAGCTGTTGCTGGGCGGATCGGACATTCCGGTCACCGTGTCGGGGCGCGAAAAACATCCCTTCTCGATCTGGAAGAAGATGCAGGAGCGCCATATCAGCTTTGAACAGCTGACCGACGTGATGGCGTTCCGCGTGATTACCGAGACGACCGCGGACTGCTACCGCGCGCTGGGCGTCATCCACCAGACGTTCAAGATGGTGCCGGGCCGGTTCAAGGATTATATCTCCACGCCCAAACGCAACGGCTATCGCTCACTGCACACCACCGTCATCCATCAGGACAATGCCCGGATCGAGGTGCAGATCCGCAGCCGCGACATGCATCATGACGCCGAACTCGGACTGGCGGCGCATTGGGCCTACAAGCAGAAGGGCGACGCGAGCGACCGTAATGCGGCATGGCTGCGCGACCTGGTCGAAATATTGGAACAGAGCCAGGATGCGGACGAGCTGCTCGAACATACCCGAATGGCCATGTATCAGGACCGCATCTTCGCCTTCTCGCCCAAGGGGGAACTGCACCAGCTGCCAAAGGGATCGACCCCGGTGGACTTCGCCTATGCGGTGCATACCTCGCTCGGCAACCAGACGGTGGGCGCGAAAGTCAACGGACGGGTCGTGCCGCTGCGCACCAGCCTGGACAATGGCGATCAGGTCGAAATCCTCAAATCCGATGGGCAGGAACCGCAACCGGGCTGGCTGACCTTCGCCATCACTGGCAAGGCGCGCGCGGCGATCCGCCGCTATATTCGCCAGAAACAGCGGGGCGAGGAAGTCGCGCTGGGCGAAAAACTGTATGAGGAAATTGTCGGCCGCTTCTCCCCCGATCTAGCCAGCGAACTAGGCGACAAAGCGCTCAAGGCGGCGCTCAAGCGATTGAAGCTCGATGATCGCGCCGCGCTGATGGTGGCGATCGCGACGCATCGGCTGCTCGATTCGGAAGTGATGGAGGCGCTGGTTCCCGGCTCCACCACCGGCAAGGACATGGAACAATCCCATCCGCGCCAGCACGCGCCCATCTCCATCCGTGGGCTGACACCGGGCATCGCCTACAGCCTGTCCGATTGCTGCCACCCGGTGCCGGGCGACCGCATCGTCGGCATCCGCCGCACTGGCGGGCCGATCGAAGTGCACACGATCGACTGCCGCACGCTCGAAGCGGGGCAGGATGACGACTGGGTCGACCTGTCCTGGGACAGCAAGTCGAAGGGTGGCACCGCGCGGTTGCAGGTCATCGTCCAGAACCAGCCGGGCGCGCTGGCCGCGGTCACCAATGTGTTCGGCGCGACCAAGGCGAACATCCTCAACCTGCAACTGGTCAACCGCGAAGGCCCGTTCCACACCGACATCATCGACCTGGAAGTCGCCGACGCCCAGCATCTGATGCGGATATTGTCAGCGCTGCGCGCGCTCGACACAGTGGTACAGGCGGACAGGGTTTAAGGCATCAGCCGTTCGGGCTGAGTGAAGTCGAAGCCTTCCCCTGAGCGGAGGCGAAGGCACCTTGCTTCGCTCAGGGCGAACGGTGTCAGGAATTTCCGCGTGACATTGCGCCCCTTCCCCGCTAATGGCCCCGCAGCGAACCCCTTGCGGGTTCACCGTCCGAGACAGTTGGTGAGGGGAATTTGCCCCTCTTAATGTCCAGCCTAGACGGGGAAAAGTTCTTTACCGGGCGGGCCATCATGGTCTGTTTCGGGTCTGCCGCCTTCCTTCATACGGACGAACGGCCAGTCGATCTCTCCCCTTCGGACTAACATCCCGTGTGCTTGCACGCGGGTTTTTGCCGTTCATCGGGTTTTCCGGTGGACATGAAGTGGAGAATGGCATGGATCGTAATCAGAAATCTGAGGTCGTCACCACGCTGAACGCTACTTTTGCCGACCTGGGTGTTGTCGTGGTCACACGCAACCTGGGCATGACCGTCGCACAGTCGACGATCCTGCGGCAGAAGATGCGCGAAGCTGGCGCGTCTTACAAGGTTACGAAGAACAAGCTCGCCAAGATCGCGCTGAAGGACACGCAATACGAAACGATCAGCTCCATGCTGACCGGCCCGGTTGCGCTGGCCACCTCGGCCGATCCGGTCGCCGCCGCCAAGGTGGTGATCGATTTCGCCAAGACCAACGACAAGCTTGAGATCGTTGGCGGCGCAATGGGCGGTGTGCTGCTCGATGCAGAGGGCGTCAAGGCGCTCGCATCGATGCCCTCGCTGGACGAACTGCGTGCAAAGATTATCGGCCTCATCCAAGCGCCGGCAACCAAGCTCGCTACCGTCATCCAGACGCCGGCTTCGCAGCTCGCTCGTGTCTTCAACGCCTATGCGGAGAAGGAAGCGGCCTGATCGGTCGCAACCAGCTTCCTGTAATCGTTTCAACATATTGCGGGGTTCACCCCGTTTAGAAGGAAAAATATCATGGCAGACATCAACGCACTGGTCGAACAGCTTTCGGCCCTGACCGTCCTCGAAGCCGCCGACCTGTCGAAGGCTCTGGAAGAAAAGTGGGGCGTTAGCGCCGCCGCAGCCGTCGCCGTCGCTGGCCCCGCCGCTGGCCCCGCCGCCGCCGCCGCTGAAGAGCAGACCGAATTCGACGTGATCCTGACCGGCGACGGTGGCAAGAAGATCAACGTCATCAAGGAAGTCCGCGCCATCACCGGCCTGGGCCTGACTGAAGCCAAGACCCTGGTTGAGTCGGCTCCCAAGGCGATCAAGGAAGGCGTGAACAAGGAAGAGGCCGAGAAGGTCAAGAAGCAGCTTGAAGAAGCCGGCGCGACCGTCGAACTCAAGTAATCGGAATGCCTCGCTTCATGCGAGGCTGACCGGCTGGCCTTAGGGCTGGCGGATAATCGGGCGGTGCCGAAAGGCGCCGCCCTTTTTCTGTATTGCGATATTGCGTTCGCACTCTCCGTCATCCCGGACCCTTCGACAAGCTCAGGACAGCTTGATCCGGGATCCATTCACGCAACGGTCGTGATCGGACGCATAGGTAGAGCCAATGGATCCTGACTTTCGTCAGGATGACGGCGGCGGTGAATGGCGGGAAGCCGACCAATAGCGGACGTCAGCCCGTACCTGCTCCGGTGTCGGTCCACCAATGAAGATCGGTTGCCTCTCCGCTATCGCGGACGATTTTTTCAAGCGCGGTTGCCAGCCGCTCGACAATCTCAGCGGTGGAAACCCGCTTCAACCAACGTCGAACGTATGGCCGCGAAGGCTCGATGAAACAGAGGTGGCCATCGAGGTACTCTTCGTAGTGGCCACAACCGATCCACAGCGGGAAAGATGGATTGACTAAGCGAACGAGCCAGCCCCAATCGTCCTGCACGATACGTTCGACTTCATAGCCATATGCCGGAAGCTGCGTCGCGAGCATTTCGGCAACTGGCTTGCCATATGGCACGGCTTCGTCGTTGCGGGTTAGCAGGTCAGGTGAACGAAATTCAAAGTGGGATCGCATACGGTAAGGCTACACTAGAAACGACCGCAATCCACCCCTCCCCGTCATGCTGACGAAAGTCAGCATCCAGGGTCGCGCAGCGCCCCCCCCACCTGTATCCCGCCCTGCGCCGCAATCACGAAGCCCCTGCGCAACCGGCCCCCTCGCCCGCCCCACAGTGGCACGCCCCTGTCCCAAAAACCCGTTCCCACTTTCCCCCAGTCTGTTCTACAAGTGGAACAGATATGCCGCGCGCCCTTTCATCCGAAACGCTTCATGCGACCAGCGTGGCCATTGGCGGCCGCGCGGTGCTGCTGTGCGGGGTGAGCGGGATCGGGAAGTCGGACCTGGCGCTACGGCTGATCGACCGGGGGGCGGTGCTGATCAGCGATGATTATACGCTGGTCAAGCGGGTGGACGGGCAACTGGTCGCCACTGCACCCGCGACCATCATCGGCAAGATGGAGGTGCGCGGGCTTGGCATCGTGGCGATGCCCCATGTCGCCGACGTGCCGGTCGCGCTGCTGGTTGACCTGTTCGACAAGGTGGACCGGATGCCGCTGGAGCCGGTGATGCGCATGGTGGCGGGGATGGACGTACGGGTGGTGAAGATCGCGCCACTCGAAACATCCGCGCCGATCAAGGTCGAACTGGCGCTGCGGATGCTGGATCAGGGGGCGGGCACCCCATGACCCAGTCTCACCCCAAATCCATCCTCCTCCTGTCCGGCCTGTCGGGCGCGGGCAAGACCACGGCGCTCAAAACGCTGGAGGATATGGGCTGGGAAGTGGTGGACAATCTGCCGCTGGTGCTGCTCGACCGGCTGCTCGACACCCCCCTGCCCGCGGGCCATGCCGGCGCGGACGACCGGCCGCTGGCGTTGGGCATCGACGCGCGCACACGCGGTTTCGACGCCAATGCCATCGTTCAGCGGATCAAGGCGCTGCGCGACAATCATGGCCATGATGTCGAAACCCTGTTCCTCGACTGCTCCGGCACCGAACTGGAGCGCCGCTTTGCCGAAACCCGGCGGCGGCACCCGCTGGCGCTCGATCGCCCGGCGGCTGACGGGATCGCGCGCGAACGCGAACTGACCGAGCCGCTGCGTCGCTGGGCCAGCCAGGTGATCGACACCACCAGCTTCTCCAGCAACGCCCTGCAACAGGCGATCCGCGACCGTTTCTCGCGTGAGCGGCTGTCGGACCCAGTGCTGACCATCTTGTCCTTCGGCTTTTCGCGCGGAATGCCGCGCAACGCCGACCTGATGTTCGACATGCGTTTCCTGCGCAACCCGCATTGGGACGACGCGCTGCGGGACAAGACGGGGCAGGACGCGGATGTCGCCGCCTATATCATGGCGGACCCCGCCTATGAGGAAGCGGTCGGCAAGATCGAGGAACTGCTCAAAATAGTGTTGCCGCGCTACGCGGAGGCCGGGAAAGCCTATATTACCGTCGCGTTTGGCTGCACCGGGGGACGGCATCGGTCGGTCCATGTGGCCGAACGCGTCGCCAGATACTTGCAAGACGCGGGCTTTTCGCCCACGGTCTCGCACCGCAATATGGAATCGGCGCCACAGGATAGTCTGGAGAAGCGCCCACCGGGAGGCCCGAAAGCAATATCATGAAGCAGGTGGGCCGCAAAAGCACATGATCGGACTTGTACTCGTCACCCATGGGTCGCTCGCGACCGAATTCGTCGTCGCGATGGAGCATGTCGTCGGCCCGCAACAGCAGATCGAAACGATCTGCATCGGGCCGGATGATGACATGGAATTGCGCCGCGCCGACATCGCGACCGCCGTTGCGCGCGTGAACGACGGCAGCGGCGTCATATTGCTGACCGACCTGTTCGGCGGCACTCCATCCAATCTGGCGATTTCGCTGCTCAAGGCGGGCGAGATCGAGGTGATCGCGGGCATCAACCTGCCCATGCTGATCCGGCTGGAAAGCGCGCGCAAGGTGATGGACGTGAAAGCCGCCGTCGCCGCCGCGCGGGAGGCGGGACAGAAATATATCAGCGTTGCGTCGGAACTGTTGGGCAGCACCACATGAATGAAGTCAGCCAGTTAGTCCTCATCAGCAACAAACGCGGTCTCCACGCCCGCGCGAGCGCCAAATTCGTGACGCTGGCCAGCGGCCTGCCCGCCAACATCATCGTCAGCAAGGATGGCAGCGACGTGACCGGCACGTCGATCATGGGGCTGATGATGCTGGGCGCGGCCATGGGCGACAGCATCACCATCAAGGCAACCGGGCCGGACGCCGCCGATTCCCTGGGCAAGCTGGTCGGCCTGGTCGAGGACAAGTTCGGGGAAGAGTAGACATATCCGTTCGCCCTGAGCGAAGTCGAAGGGCTCAGCCGACCGCAGGGAGGCACTTCACTCCGCTCAGTGGATGGCTTCGACAAGCGCAGCCCGAACGGATGTAGCCTGCCGCCCTATTGCCCCACTTCGCCTTCCCGCCGCATCTGGGTAAAGATGTTCCACGTCGCGATGAACAATGCCGCGATCACCGGGCCGATGACGATGCCGTTAAAGCCGAACATCTCGATCCCGCCCAGCGTCGAAATCAGCACGACATAGTCAGGGATTCGCGTTTCGCGGCCAACCAGTATCGGGCGCAGCAGATTGTCGACCGATCCGATGATCAGCGCCCCGGCCGCCACCAGCACCGCGCCCTGCCAAATCGCCCCGGTCGCAAACAGATAGAGGGCGACCGGCGCCCACACCAGCGCCGATCCGATGGCGGGCAGTAGCGAAAATGCGCCCATCAGCACGCCCCACAGCAGCGCGCCCTGAATGCCCAGCATCCAGAAGATGACCCCGCCAATAAAGCCCTGCACGATGGCGACCACCAGGCTGCCTTTCACCGTGGCGCGGATCACCACGACGAAGCGGTGCAACAGCGCCTCGCGCTGATGCGGGCGCAGGGGCGCAGCCTCGGCGAAGCGTTGCGACAGCCGTTCCCCGTCGCGCAACAGGAAGAAGGCGAGATAGAGCATGACGCCCAGCGCAACGATGAAGCTGAACGCCCCCTGCCCGATCAGCAACGCCTGCCCGGCCAATGTACGGAAACTGCTGGTAATGCCGTTGGTCACGGTGACGCGGGCGGCATCGAAATTGCTAAACCCGATCCGCCGCAACATGCCATGCGCCCATTCCGGCAAGCCGTTCTGCATCTGCGCGAACATGCGCGCAAAATCGATCTTGCCCGACTGGATCTGGGCATAGAAATGCACCGCTTCCTGGATCAGCGCGACCGACAACAGGATGGCGGGGATGATGACGATCGCGATGATCAGCAGCAGCGTCAGCAGCGCCGCGCTGTTGCGATGCCCCGGCATCCGGGCCGCGATCCGCTGGTTTATGGGCCAGAACAGGACCGCGATGATCACGCCCCACAGCACTGCGGCGAAGAAAGGCTCCAGCACAAAGGCAAAGGCTATCGTGACCAGAATGACGAGGCCGAGGAAGAATCCGTCCTCGATGCGGTTGTGGTTGGTATGCGGCGTGGTCATTTCACCCCCGTAAGCAAGATCGGGCGGCAAATCCATGGGGGTGCGTGCAGGTTCCATGCCCCCTGTCCTTTTATGCAATCCGCCGGTAGAGAAGCCGCTCCTTCCGCCAATCGGGAACAGACGCAACGTGGCACGCGAAATCACCGGATTTTCCAACCCGCTGGTGAAGCGCGTCCGATCCCTGCGCGAAAAGAAATTTCGCAAGGCCGAAGGGCTGTTTCTGGCCGAAGGCTTGCGCATCCTGACGGAAGCGCGCGAGGAAGGCGTGCTCCCTGAAATGCTGTTCCATGCCGGGTCCACCCACCCGTTGGCGATCGATCTGATTGCGGCGATGGAGGCGGCAGGCGGCGACGTCATCGAAACGTCCGCCGACATCCTCTCGAAAATCAGCGGCAAGGACAATGCGCAGGCCGTGGTCGGCGTCTATCGCGACCGGCTGACCCCGCTGGACAGGCTGGACCGCAACAGCGCCGACATCTGGATCGTCGCGCAATCGCTGCGCGATCCGGGCAATCTGGGCACGATATTGCGCACCGGCGATGCGGTGGGCGCAGGCGGGCTGATCCTGATCGACGATTGCGTCGACCCCTTCTCGGTCGAATCGGTGCGCGCATCGATGGGCGCGCTGTTCACCCAGTCGATCACCCAGGCGCGCTGGGGCGAATTCATGCACTGGTTGCGGCAGGGGCCGGGCGAACTGATCGGCACCAGCCTGAAAGCCACGCAGGATTATCAGGAGCCGCGCTATCAAAGCCCGTCCTTCCTGCTCGTCGGCAATGAAGCGCAGGGACTGCCCGAATCCTACGAGGCGGAATGCGATCTGCTGGTCAAGATGCCGATGCTGGGGAAGGCCGACAGCCTGAACGCGGCGGTGGCGACCGCCGTGATGGCCTATGAACTGCTGAACCAGAAAAGAAAGGGTTGAGGATGGCGGGTGCGGGGGCACGGATGAGCGGCATCGGTGAAATGTGGCGGTACAAGCGGGTGCTGACCGCCAGCCTGGTCGGCACGGCGGTCGAGTTTTACGACTTCTACATCTATGCGACCGCCGCCAGCCTGATCTTCCCCTCGCTCTTCTTTCCCTCCTCCTCCCCCACGGCGCAGCTGATGGCGTCCTATGGCAGCCTGGCCCTCGCCTTCTTCGCGCGTCCTGTGGGCGCAGCGGTGTTCGGCCATTATGGCGATCGCGTCGGGCGAAAGGCGACGCTGGTCGCATCGCTGATGCTGATGGGCGGCTGCACCCTGTTGATCGGCTTCCTGCCGACCTATGCGATGATCGGCTATTGGGCGCCGCTCATCCTGTGCGTGCTGCGCTTTGGTCAGGGCTTCGGGCTGGGCGGCGAATGGGGCGGGGCGGCCCTGCTGGCGGTGGAAAATGCGCCGCCCGGCTGGCGCGCGCGCTTCGGCATGTTCCCGCAACTCGGCGCGCCGGTCGGCTTCATCGCCGCCAACGGCCTGTTCCTGATCCTGGGGGCGCTGCTCAGCGAACAGGATTTCCTGGCCTGGGGCTGGCGCTTGCCGTTCCTGGGCAGCGCCGTGCTGGTGATATTGGGGCTGTGGGTGCGGCTCAAACTCACCGAAACCCCGGAATTTGCCGCTGCGCAAAAGGAAACGCCGCCGCCCGCCGTACCGCTCGCCACCCTGCTTTCCACCCATCTGGGCGCGGCGATTGCCGGCACCTTTGCCTGCGCCGCCTGCTTTGCGGTCTATTATATCGCCACCGCCTTTGCGCTTGGTTACGGCACCACCGCGCTGAAGATCGACCGGGAAATCTTCCTCGCCATCCAGTTGGGGGCCATCCTGTTCATGGCAGCCAGCATCATCCTGGCCGGATGGTGGGCCGACCGCAGCAGCCCCACCACTGCCCTGGCCTGGGGCTGTGTCGGTACGGTCGGGATGGGGCTTGTCTTTGGTCCGCTGATCGGCACCGGCGCGCTGCTGCCCATCTTCGTGGCGCTCAGCCTCGCGCTCTTCATGATGGGCTTCATCTACGGCCCGCTGGGCGCCTATCTGCCTGCCCTTTTCCCGATCCAGTTGCGCTACACCGGCGCGTCCTTCGCCTTCAATCTGGGCGGCATCATCGGCGGCGCGCTGGCCCCGATCGTCGCGACCTGGCTGATAGGGGCGCAGGGCGTTGCGCTCGTCGGCCTCTATATGTCGCTGGCCGCGTTGATCAGCCTGGGCGGCCTGTGGTGGACCAGCCGCGGGCGCAGCCTGCCGGATCACTGACAAACAGCGTTAATTCAGGCTTTACCATGTCGTGGCAAAGCCGGTCGGATGACGATCCGACGCCTGATCCTGGCTGCCAGCATGATGCTGGCACTGGCGACCGCCCCGGTCGCCAGTGCTGCGCCTGCGACCGGCGGGTCCAGCGCGACGATATTGGGCGCGCTGCGGATCGAGAAAACAAGCGATCTCAATTTCGGGCAGTTGGCGGTGCCCGGCCAGCCGGGCGTCGTGCGGATCCGCGCCGACAATAGCCGCGTGTGCAGCAACGGCCTGGTCTGCATGGGCAGCGCCAGCGCGGCGGCCTTTACCCTGCATGGCCGGCCAAATGAGCGGGTGGAAATCAGTCTCGACAAATCGACGGTGAACCTCACCAACGCGGCTGGCAACCGCATATCCGCCAGCCTCAGCCAGTCCCATTCGCACATCCGCCTGAACGGGGGCGAAGCGGTGTTCCAGATTTTCGGCACGCTACAGGTCCGCGCCAATCAGGCGCCCGGCGCCTATCGCGGCAGTTTCAGCGTATTGGTCCAATATGATTGACCGCCCGGCCGGTCAGGCAACAGCCTTGCGCATCAGCATCATCGGCACGCCGCTATCCTCAAAAGCGCGCACGTCGACAAAGCCGAAACTGCGATAGAGCGGCGCGCCCGCCAATGTGGCGGACAATTCCAGCGCAGCAAAACCTTCCGCCCGGGCCGCGGCCTGGCAAAGCGAGAGGACCAGCGTGCCCACGCCTTTGCGGACATGGTCGGGGTGGGTGTACATCGCCCGCACCCTCGCCGCCTCCGTCGCCGGATCGAGCAGCCGGTCGTCGCGCCCCGCGCTGTGATTGCCGCCATAGGCCGTCGCGCGACGGCTCCAGCCGCCACAGCCCGCAATCGCATCCCCCTCCTCCACCACGAAATAGGTGCCGTCGGCGATCAGGCGGCTGTCCAGCCCCATGAAGGCATGGCTGGCCTGCACCTGATCCGGCGTCAGGAACGGCCGTTGCAATTCATCGATCGCCCGCCGCATCAATGCGGCAAGCGCGGCTTCGTCGGCCAGCGTGGCAAGGCGGTGGGTCAGAGTGCCAGTCATCATGAGCGCCTCTTGAAACGGCAAAGGCCGGCCCCGCAAGAGGCCCGGCCTTCACCTGTCAGAACCGGATCAGAATTTGAAACCGACCTTGCCGTACCAGAAGCCACCGTTGAAGCCGAACGGCGAAACGTCAGGATAGATGTCGCCAGTAAAGCGCCCCCCGGTCGATGCATAGACCGGACCCAGCGTCCCTTTGGTGTTGGAATATTTGTCGGGATAATTGCTGAACAGATTCTGCACCCCGACGCTCAGCGTGAAATTGTCATTCACTTCATAGCTGGTTTCAAAGTCGAACACGAATTCGCTGCCGAAAGTCTGCGACACCGGACCATCATCCGTCTGGGTATATTTGCCGTACCAGTTCATCCGCGCCAGCACGGACAAGGGGCCACTGCTCCAGTTTTCGGTCAGGATGAGGCGGGTCTTTGGCAGGGTCTTTTCCAGCTGGGCGACACGGACATCGGACACGATCGTCGGATCGCGCGCGATCACCTTGGTCTTGTTATAGTTGAACGCCAGCGTCGTGTTGAAAATGCCCATGGTTTCGGTCGCAAAGCGATAGCTTCCGACGACATCGACGCCCTGGGTGCGGGTATCGAAGGCATTGGTCAGGAACTGCACTTCGTTGACGGTCGCATAGTTGGCCAGCCCCAGCGACTGAAGCGTCGGCCGCTGCGCATCGTCGATCACGAACGTGCCCGATGTGCCGATACGGTCCTTCACCTTGATGTTATAATAATCGACCGACAGGGTGAAGCCGGGCGCGGGGGTGAACACGGTGCCGAGCGAGAAGCTGACCGATTCTTCCGGCTTCAGGGGCGTCGCGCCCAGGAAGGCGGCGACGGGGCTGGTGACCGGCAGCGTCATCGATTCGATTGCATTGGGATTGCCGGGGTTGAACCCGGTCGCAATGCTGCTGCTGTTGACCTGCCCCGGCGTGGGCGCACGGAAGCCGGTCGCCACCGTGCCGCGCAGCGCCACGACGTCGGGCACCACGGCATAGCGGGCAGAAAATTTGCCGGTGGTCGAATTGCCGAAGTCGGACAGATGTTCGTAGCGGCCTGCAATGCCGAAAGAGAGCTGATCGGTGACGTCCCCTTCGATGTCGATATACAATCCCTTGGAATTGCGCGCGCTTTCGCCCGCAATCGCCGGGCCGTAACCGGGAAAGCCATTGGCGCCGACGGGCAGGGCGACCGACAATTGCGTGCCATCCGCGTTCAGCACCGGCGTGCCGTCCTGATGAAACACGAGATTGCCTGTATAAGGCCCGATCGCCCAGGACGGCTGGTCGCCCAGGCCCAGTTCATAGGATTCGCGGAAATATTGGCCGCCAAAGGCGATGGTGACTGGGCTGGCGAAACCGACTTCCCAGGGATAGCTGAAGTCCGCGTTGAACAGCGTTTCGCGCTGTTGCAGCTTGCCGAGGTAAAATTCGTTCGGCGACGCGATGCCCAGCGACGGGTTCATCGTGCCATTCATCGTATAGCGCAGGGTCGACTGGCCGTAGCTGCCCGAAATATCGTAATTCAGGCCGAAACCGAATGTGCCCTTATAGCCGACCGTGCCCGAAATATCGTCGATCTTGCCGAAGAAGATCGGCGTGAAGCCGCCGGGATAGACGCAGCTCCAATTCTGGACCAGCGGGTCGGAACAGGTGGCGACCTTGGTATAGTCGCGCGTGGTGACTTCATAATCGTTGGGCGCATAGACATTGCCGCCCGCCGCGCCCGTCTGAATGCCTGGCAGCATATTGTTGAAGTCGGTGAAATAGTCGTTGAAGATGCCATTCTTGCCGAAACTGTTGCCTTCAATGTCCACGCCCGACGTATTGACCGACTGGCGATAGTTGAAGCTTTCTTCCTGGAAGCTGTGGCCATAATTGCCGAAGAAATAGATGGAGCTTTCGCCCAGATCGAAGCCGCCATTGACGAAGAAGCGGTAGGATTCCATCGCCGGGTTGCCGTAGCGTTGCGCCAGCTTGGGCACGCCGATCGTCGGCTGCTCCTGCGCCAGCAGATGCGCGCCAGCGCGGGTCACGCCCCGGCTGGTCTTGCCCGCATTCACATATTCGCCGCTGATGTTGATGAAACCGGCATCGCCCAGCTTGAACCCGCCATTGAGCGCGAGCTGATAATCCTCACCATCGCCACGATAATATTGGCCATAGCGGGCGTAGCCCGAAAAACCGTCCGTGTCGTCGCGCAGCGTCATGTTGATGACCCCCGCGATCGCGTCGGACCCATATTGCGCCGACGCGCCGTCACGCAGTACTTCGACCGCGCGGATCGCAATCGCGGGCACCTGCGCCAGATCGGCGGAATGCGCGCCCGCCGATTGCGCGTTGGCGCTGATCTGGACCAGCGCGGAACGATGCATCCGCTTGCCGTTGATCAGCACCAGCGTCTGGTCGGGGGCAAGGCCGCGCAGGTTGGGCGGCCGAACGAAGGAGGAGCCATCGCCGATCGCGTAGCGCGCGACGGAGAAGGAGGGGACGAGATTCTGGATCACCTGATTCATGTCCGCCGTGCCCTGCTTTTGCAGCTCGACGCCGGAATAGACGTCGATCGGCGTCGGCGATTCCGCAACGGTGCGGTCGGTGCGACGCGTGCCGGTAACGATGATGGTCTGGCCGGGCGCGTCCTCGACAGCGGCCTGCGGCACGGCGTCCTGCGCCAGAACGGGCATCGAATAGAGCAGCGCAACGGCTATGGCGCCGCGCGAAATCAGTCCCTGATATGTCATCAAAAAAGCCCCCTAATTTCTCTTTTACAGAGGCCTTCTCGACATCCCGTCCCTTTCCCGACTTATTCCACCCAACAAGGTTACAGATCACCGAGCCCGAAACCGCGAGTTTCAGTGCAACATCGTTCAGCAACATTTGGAAACGTTAGGCTGACACAAATCCACTATGGGCGAAATGGCCCTTTTTTGGGCCTGCGCGAATCCGGTCAGGCTCGTGTCAGGCGGAGGCTTCCGCCGCAGGGTCAAATATTTGTAACATATAGAAAAAGGCGGCAGTCCATTGGACCACCGCCTGTTTCTTTTTTACAACTGTCAAGAATTGATTTTTACAATCAACCCTCGGTGCGCACGTCGCGGCGTTCGGCGATGCGCGCGCGCTTGCCGGTGCGGCCGCGCAGATAATAGAGCTTCGCACGACGCACGACGCCACGGCGGACGACGACGATCGAATCGAGGTTGGGCGAATAGAGCGGGAACACGCGCTCCACGCCTTCGCCGAACGAAATCTTGCGAACGGTAAAGTTGGAGCCCATGCCCTTGTTCGAACGCGCGATGCACACGCCTTCATAATTCTGGACGCGGCTACGGTCGCCTTCGACGACCTTCACGCCGACGCGCAGCGTGTCGCCGGGGCGGAAATCGGGAATGTCCTTGGCCAGGGCGGCAATGCTTTCCGCCTCGATCTGCTGGAGGATGTTCATGAAACGTCAGTCCTTCAAGTCGCGTTGCGCGCCAGAGGGCGACTGGACCCGAACGCCGATGTGACGTTCCCAAAGGTCCGGCCGCCGTGACCGTGTATCGACCTCCGCCTGTTGTTTCCGCCAGGCGGCGATCTTCGCATGATCCCCCGATCGCAACACTTGCGGGATCGTGCGCCCCTCCCATTCGACTGGTCGGGTATAGTGCGGATATTCGAGCAGCCCCGTTTCAAAGGACTCCTCCACCCCACTGGAAGCCGCGCCCATTACACCGGGAAGCAGCCGGACGCAAGCATCCAGCAGCATCAGCGCGCCCATTTCCCCGCCCGACAGGATGATGTCACCCATGCTGACCTGCTCGATCGGCCGGGCGTCGAAGATTCGCTCGTCAAACCCCTCGAATCGCCCGCATAATATCGTCGCGCCGGGACCATCGGCCAGCGCGCGGACGCGCGCCTGGGTGATCGGCGCGCCGCGCGGGGTCATGGCGATGACCGGCAGGTCGGGCCGCTGCGCGATCGCATGATCGACCGCGCGCGCTATGATGTCCGCACGCAGCACCATGCCCGCGCCGCCGCCTGCTGGCGTATCATCGACCGTGCGATGCCTGTCCGTGGCAAAATCGCGGATCTGGATCGGCGCGCAGGACCAGCGCCCTTCCGCCAGCGCCCGCCCCGCCAGCGACACGCCCAATGGCCCCGGAAACATCTCCGGGTAGAGCGTCAATATCTGCGCGGAAAAGCTCATCGCCGGCGCGCACGCAGCCAGGCCGCCGACACCCCGCCCGCCAGGCACAGCGCGCCACAGGCCAGCAGCGCCAGTCCGATGGCGCGCAGCAGGTCGGCAAAGGGGCGCTCAGGATGGATCAGGCCGGGCAGCAGCACCAGCAACGGCACGGGGCACACCAGCCCGACCGCCGCCGCCAGCTTCGCGCCCCGCGACCAGCCAAGCCCGAACAGCCGCCAGCCAGCGGCCAGCATCGCAAGGAGATAGAGGGCGGTAAGGATCTGAGCCATGATCGCCGCTTAGGCGATGCGGGCGGCAGCGTCCAGTTCCCGGCGGAAGGGAAGCATCAGCGCGTCCAGTCCTCGATTTGCAGGCCGGCTATATCGGCAAAGTCGGCTGCGTTGCGGGTTACCAGTGCGGCGTCCAGCGACAGGGCATGCGCCGCAATCAGACGGTCGAAACTGCCGCGCCGAAAGGGAAGCGCCGCATAAGCCTGCGCAGCCGCCTCGTCGAAGGGAAGAATAGCGATCTCCGCGACAAAGGCCGCCAGTATATCGGGCGGCGTCGGCTTGCCCCGCACCGTCCCATAGGCCAGTTCCGCATAGGTGATGGACGATATGAAGAGGCTGCCAGCCGCCTGCTCCGCCATCCGGGCAATCAGCGACGGATAGATGCCGGTAAAGACATAGATGCAGCTATTGGTGTCCAGCAGCCGCATCATACCCCGGACGCATCACGACCCATCAGCTGCCAATCGCGGGGACTGTCATCGAAATCCTCGCGCGACAACGGCTCCAGCCATGGTGCCTTGCCCGCGAATTTGCTGACATCGATCTTGCGCTCGTTCTGAGCTGGCTCGAACGTGAAGCGGCCATGATCCTCGCGCAGGGTCATTTCCGCCCCTTCCTTGAGGCCAAGCGCCTTGGGCAGGCGCAAGGCCAGGCTGTTGCCCGACTTGAAAATCTTGGCCCTATACTCTTCGCCCATCGCGGATCTCCGTATATACGTTCAGTATATACTATTCCACGAAAGCCGCGTCAATCACCGCCCGTTCGGCTTCCAGCGTGACGGCGTGCATCGGGGCCATGAAGCGCTTGCCGGGCTTGCCCTCGACCGATGGCCGCTGGACCTCGATAATGTCGCCAGCGCCGAAATTCTCTATCGCGATGATCTCGCCCAGCGCTTCGCCGTCGCTCGACAGGCAAGGCAGGCCGATCACGTCGGCATGATAATATTCGCCCTCGGCCAGCGGCGGCAGGGCGGAACGCGGGACGGTCAGCGCCGTGCCACGCATGGCTTCGGCCGCGCTGCGATCGCCGATTTCGGCAAAGCGCGCGACCGCACCGTTGGAACCGGGGCGCACCGACTTCAATGTCAGCCTGCGCCCGCCCGCATCGAAACCACCATAGCTTTTGAGGCTTTCCACCCCGTCGCCAAACAGTTTCAGGCGGACTTCGCCCGCCACCCCATGCGCGCCGATGATCGCGGCGAGAGTGACGGGCTTGTCGGTCAAGAGAATCAGCCCTCGGCCTGTTCGGCAGCGGCTTCTTCAGCAGGCGCTTCTTCGGCGGCAGGCGCTTCGGCAGGTGCCTTGGCGGCTTCCTCGGCGGCGATGCGGGCTTCTTCCGCCTCGGCCAGCTTGGCCGCGCGATCTTCGGCGCGGTCCTTGGCCTTCTGGCCCGGCACGCCCTTGTTCGGGTTGTTGCGCACGATCCGCTCCTTCACGCCAGCGGCGTCGAGGAAACGGGCGACGCGGTCGGTCGGCTGGGCACCGGCGGCAACCCAATGCTTCGCGCGTTCCACGTCCAGAACGACGCGCTTTTCGTCGCCCTTGGGCAGGACGGGGTTATAGCTGCCGATGCGCTCGATGAACTTGCCATCACGCGGCGCGCGGCTGTCAGCCACGACGATGCGATAATAAGGGCGCTTCTTGGAACCACCGCGCGAGAGACGAATGGACGTTGCCATGGAACTTACCTTTCTGACGTAAACTACGAATATACTTGTATTAATCGTCATGCCGGACTTGATCCGGCATCCAGAGCGGCTGGTCATTCCCATCCGACACTGGATTCCGGCATCCGCCGGAATGACGGGCTACTTCTTCATGAAATTCTGAAAGCCGGGCGGCAGCTTGGGCATGTTGCCGCCCAATCCGCCAAGGCCGCCCAGCCCGGACAGATCGGGCGGGCCGCCCTGTCCGCCGTCGGGACCGCCCAATCCGCCCATGCCACCGCCGGTGAACATCTTGGCCAGCCCTTTCAGGCCGCCCATCTTGCGGATCTTCTTCATCGCGCCTTCCATTTCCTGATGCATTTTCAGGAGCCGGTTGACTTCCTGCACCGTGGTGCCGGAGCCTTTGGCGATGCGGATCTTGCGCTTGGCGTTGATGAGCGCCGGGCGTTCCCGCTCCTTGGGCGTCATCGATCCGATCATCGCGTCGAGATGGATCAGCGTCTTGTCGTTCGCGCCACTATTGGCCATCGCCGCCTGCGCTTTCTTAAGGCCAGGGATCATCCCCGCCAGCGCGCCCAACCCGCCCATGCGACGCATCTGACTGAGCTGCGCGCGCAGGTCGTTCATGTCGAACTGACCCTTGGCCATTTTCTTGGCCAGCTTGTCGGCTTCGTCCGCATCGATGCTCTCGGCGGCGCGCTCGACCAGGCTGACGACGTCGCCCATGCCCAATATGCGCTGCGCCACGCGCTGCGGGTGGAATATCTCGATCGCGTCGAGCTTTTCGCCGGTACCGGCAAATTTGATCGGGCGACCCGTGACTGCCCGCATCGACAGCGCCGCACCACCGCGCGCATCGCCATCCATCCGGGTCAGCACTACGCCGGTCAGCGGCACCTGCGCGGTAAAGCTCTGCGCCACATTGACCGCGTCCTGTCCGGTCAGCGAGTCGACCACCAGCAGGATTTCGGCAGGCGTCGCCACATCGGCCACCGCCTTCATCTCGTCCATCAGCGCCTGATCGACATGCAGGCGACCAGCGGTGTCGAGCATCACCACGTCGAAGCCCTGAAGCTTGGCCGACTGGAGCGCGCGGCGGGCGATGTCCACCGGCTGCTGCCCGGCGACGATCGGCAGGGTCGCCACGTCGCACTGGGTGCCTAGCACCGCCAGCTGTTCCTGCGCGGCCGGGCGCTGGACGTCGAGCGACGCCATCAGCACCTTCTTGCGGTCCTTGTCCTTCAGCCGCTTGGCGATCTTGGCCGTGGAGGTCGTCTTGCCCGACCCCTGCAAACCGACCATCATGATGACGGCGGGCGGGGCCACGTCGATCATCAGGTCCGACGTGTCGGACCCCAGCGTTTCGGTGAGCGTGTCGGACACGATCTTGACGACCATCTGCCCCGGCGTGACCGACCGCAGCACGTCGCTGCCCACTGCCCGCTCGGTCGCCTGATCGACGAACTGGCGCACCACCGGCAGCGCGACGTCGGCTTCCAGCAGCGCGATTCGCACCTCGCGCATCGCGGCGCGGACATCGTCCTCCGTGAGCGCACCGCGCCCCCGCAGCTTGTCGAATACCCCACCCAGACGATCGCTCAGCGAATCGAACATCATCACCTCAATTGGCCCAAGGGCCTGAAAATCCGCGCATCCCTGCCAAACGACAAAATCGCCGGTGGGCGAAACCTCGCCAACCAGCGTCCATACAAAGCGCCTGATGCTGACCCGTTTGCCGGGCGCGCGCTCAATGGATATGTCAGGGACCGGACGTCAAACCGCCCGATTGCAGTCGCGCCCTTAGCCCAGCCACGCCCGCGATGCAACTATGACCGTGCAAGCGCCTCCGTCAGCGCAATGACGGGCGGCGTCGCGGCCACGATCGGGACGGCCAGCCCCTCGATAGCGATCACCGCCGCGCCGATCCAGCAGGCGGCATGCACCCTGCCCCGGCTGCGCAAATCGTGAACCATGGCGACCAGCACGAACAGCAACTGCCCGCTCATAACCGCCAGTCCACCCCATGGACCCAGCAGCGGCATCGGCAATATGAGTCCGAAGGCCGGGCCGATCATCGCCACCATCGCGCACAGCATCAGCCGCTTGTGCCAGTCGGTCCGGCGGCGCAGGCGGATCGCCGCAATCAGCAGCCCGCCAAAGGCGGACACTTCCAGCAGGTTCAGCGCCACGAAGATCGTGTCGGGGAAGAAGGGCGGCACCCGGCCCATCCGCACCGACATCGCCGCCGTCCCCAGCGCCAGCGGCACCATCACCACCGCCAGCCCGGCTGCGATCCAGCCAAGCCGCCGGTGCAAGGCCCGCGACCCGCGCTGCGCCAGCACGGCCTGCGCCACGAAGATCAGCGTCCAGGCCATGAACACCGCACCATGGACATGCACCCAATAGGGCACGCGCGCGATGTCCACCTGTCCGCGCAGGGCGAAGGAGCCAAAGCCGCCGATCACGGTCACCGCGATCGCAACCGCCATCCCGACATGGAAATCATGATCGCGCGCCACCCCATGCGATCCGGTCACGATACGCCCTCGTCCATCCATTGCCGCTACTCCCCCATTTCCGCAATTTTACACCTGTCCCACCGCCCTGTCTTGCAAGAAGTCGTCGCGTGCCAGCACAGCTCTTGCGCGGGCCGTCGCTTTGGGTCAGCAATCGAGCGACACAGAAAGAATGAGGGGCCGAACATCATGAGCTGGACACGCCGCAAGCCGATGGAGGCGATGACGCCCAGCGGCGACCAGCACCGCATGGCGCGCACCCTGTCCTGGCCGCATCTGCTGGCGCTGGGGGTGGGCGCTATCGTCGGCACCGGCATCCTGACGCTGATCGGCGTCGGCGCGGACCGGGCCGGTCCCGCCGTCCTCCTCTCCTTCGCCATAGCGGGCGCAATCTGCGCCTGCGCCGCGCTTGCCTATGCCGAACTGTCGACCATGATGCCCGCAGCGGGCAGCGCCTACAGCTACTCCTATGTCGTGCTGGGCGAAGGCATCGCCTGGATCGTGGGGTGGAGCCTGATCCTCGAATATAGCCTTGTCGTATCGACCGTCGCGGTCGGCTGGTCGGGCTATGCCGCGCCATTGCTCACCGCGATAGGCTTTCCCGAAGCGCTGACGCAGGGGCCGGAGCTGGGCGGCCTCATCAACCTGCCCGCCATCTTCATCATCGCCGTCGTCGCCGGGCTGCTGATGCTCGGTACGCATGAAAGCGCGCGGCTGAACAGCCTGCTGGTGCTCATCAAGATCGCGACGTTGAGCCTGTTCGTCTGGTTCACCCTGCCCGCCTTCGACGCCCAGAATCTGGAACCGTTCATGCCCTTCGGCTTTGCCAAGCATATGGGACCGGATGGGGTCGAGCGCGGTGTCATGGCAGCCGCCGCGATCATCTTCTTCGCCTTTTACGGCTTCGACGCCATCTCGACCGCAGCGGAGGAAGCCAAGAATCCGGAACGCGACCTGGCCATCGGCATCGTCGGATCGCTGGTCGCCTGCACGCTCATCTATGTGGCTGTCGCCGCCGCCGCGATCGGCGCCATGCCCTTCACCCGCTTCGCCGACAGCCCGGAACCACTGGCGCTGATCCTGCGCGAAATGGGCCAGGGCAGCGTGGCGCGCATCGTCGCCATCGCTGCCGTCATCGCCCTGCCGACTGTGCTGCTGGGCTTCCTCTATGGCCAGAGCCGCATCTTCCTGGTCATGGCGCGCGACGGCTTCCTGCCGCAAAGCCTCGCCAAAATCTCCAAGCGCGGCACGCCTGCCCGGATCACGATGGTGACCGCCATATTGGTCGCGATCATCGCCGGCCTGCTGCCGATCGACGAGATCGCGGCGCTCGCCAATGCCGGTACGCTGATCGCCTTCACCTCGGTCGGCCTGTGCCTGCTGGTGCTGCGCAAACGCCTCCCCGACATGCGCCGCCCCTTCCGCACCCCTGCCGCCTGGTTCGTCGGCCTCGGCGCGATGGGCGGCTGCGCCTATCTGTTCATCAGCCTGCCGATGCAGACGATATTGGCGTGTTTCGGGTGGAACGCCATCGGGCTGCTCGTATATTTTCTGTATGGACAGAAGCGGGCTGTGGCGGCGTGAAAAGGATTTAACTTGAGCATTGTTCTTGCCGCACTCGCTACGACCGCATTGTTGCGAGCATCGCCCGCTTCATACCCCGGCACTTGGGCTAGCAATCTAGACTACCCACCCGAAGCCATCCGACTCTCACAAAGAGGGACGGCCTCTTTTCTCGTCTTGGTTTCACCACAGGGCAAAGTGGCCAGCTGCTATATAACGCAGTCCAGTGGCGTTCCAGAACTCGACAAAAGAACCTGCGTGCTGCTGTCCGTCCGGGCATCATTCAAGCCTGCCGCCGATGAAAATGGCCAACCAGTTTATGACACCTACAAAGGGAGTATTAACTGGCGTCATATGGATCGACCAAACCGTAGTCTAGCGCCCAAACCGGAACTGGACGACACCGATTTTGAGCTTCAAGTCGCGAAGCTCCCTAATGGATTACAGCAGCAGCGTGTTGTGGTGATTGTGCGAATGGACACGTCCGGGCGCGTCGCATATTGCGAACATCATCCGCAAACCGCTGTTTCTCCACAATTGGCAGCGGTCGCCTGCGCTCAGGCCAAGGCGGGCTATGTCTCGATAACAAAGGACGCTGCCGACCAGCCAATATCGGTCATCCGCTCTTTACATATATTGTTCAAAGCCGCCGCTGGATAAGCAGTTTTTCCGACGCTCTGGCCTTTTCCCTTCCCCCACATTACATGCGCCCCCATCATGGGACGCTTTTCCAAAATGCATGGCCTGGGCAATGATTTCGTCGTGATCGACGCGCGCGCGCACGCGATCGAGATGACGGAAAGCCGCGCCCGCGCCATTGCCGATCGTCATGCCGGGATCGGCTGCGACCAGTTGATCCTGATCGGCAATGCGCCCGACGCCGACGTGTCGATGCAGATTTTCAACGCCGATGGCAGCGAAGTCGAAGCCTGCGGCAACGCCACGCGCTGCGTGCCGCTGTTCGTGGGCCGCGACGTGCTGATCCGCACGCGGGCGGGGCTGCTGGACGCCAAGGCGGTGACAGGCGGCGCAAGCGTCGATATGGGCGCGCCGCGCTTCGATTGGGATGCGATTCCGCTGGCCTACGCCATGGACACGCTGACCATGAGCGCCAGCTGGGAGGATCTGCCCCCGCCCGCCGCCGTCAATGTCGGCAACCCCCATGTCATCTTCTTCGTCGAAAATCTGGACGCGGTGGACACCGCCCGGCTTGGCCCGATCATAGAGACGGACCCACTCTTCCCCGCCCGCGTCAACGTCAACTTCGCGCAGGTCGTGGGCGACAATCATCTCCGCCTGATCGTGTGGGAACGCGGCGCTGGCCTGACCCGCGCCTGCGGCACCGGCGCTTGCGCCACCGCCGTCGCCGCCATCCGTCGCAAACTGGTCAGCGGCCCCGTGACCGTCAGCCTGCCCGGCGGCGATCTCGTCATCGACTGGGCGCCCGGCGGCACGATCCGCATGACCGGCCCCGCCACCCATGTGTTCGATGGCGAGGCCGACTGGTCGCGCTTCTAATGAGCGGCCCGGACATCATCACGCTGGGCTGCCGCCTCAACATTGCGGAGAGCGAGGCGATCCGTGAAATGACGGGCGGGCAGGACGACCTGATCGTCGTCAACAGCTGCGCCGTCACCGCCGAAGCCGTGCGCCAGACCAGGCAGGCGATCCGCCGCGCCCGCCGCGACCGGCCCGACGCGCGGATCATGGTGACCGGCTGCGCCGCGCAGACCGAGCCGGAAACCTTCGCCGCCATGCCCGAAGTCGATGCCGTGATCGGCAACCGGGAAAAGATGGCGGCGGCAACATACCAACCCCCGTTCGCTTCGAGCTTAGTCGAGAAGCGCTTCTCGACTACGCTCGAAGCGAACGGGGCTTTTGGCGCAATGCCAGAGGTCCGCGTCGCCGACATCATGGCCGTGCACGACACCGCGCCGCATATGGCCAGCGCCTTTGCCGATCATGCCCGCGCTTTCCTGGAGGTGCAAAATGGCTGCGACCATCGCTGCACCTTCTGCATCATCCCCTATGGCCGGGGGAACAGCCGCTCCGTCCCCGCCGGGGCGGTGGTTGAAAAGGCGAAGGAACTGGTCGCGGCGGGCTACCGGGAAATCGTGCTGACCGGGGTGGACGTCACCAGCTATGGCCCCGATCTGCCCGGCAGCCCCTCGCTCGGCCGGCTGGTCGAACGCATATTGACCGGTGTACCCGACCTCCCTCGCCTGCGCCTGTCGTCCATCGACAGCGTGGAGATTGACGACAGGCTGTTCGACCTGATCGCCCATGAACCCCGGATGATGCCGCACCTCCATCTATCCTTGCAGGCTGGCGACGACATGATCCTCAAACGCATGAAGCGCCGCCACAGCCGCGCCGACGCGGTCCGCATCGTCGATCGCCTCCTCGCCGCGCGGCCCGACATCAGCATCGGCGCGGACATCATCGCCGGTTTCCCGACCGAGGATGAGGCGATGTTCGAAAACAGCCTGGCGCTGGTGTCCGACTGCCGCATCGTCCACGGCCATATCTTCCCCTATTCCCCGCGTACCGGCACGCCCGCCGCGCGCATGCCGCAGGTGGACCGCGCGACCATCAAGGCCCGCGCCGCCCGTCTCCGCGCCGCTTGCGAAGCCCGGCGCGCGGACTGGCTCGCCAGCCTTGTCGGCACCCGCCAGTCGGTGCTGGTCGAACGCAGCGGGCTGTCCGGCCATGCCGAAAATTTCGCCCCCGTGCGCTTTGCGACCCCGCAGACCCCCTCCGCGATTCTGCACGCAACGATCACCGGCCTTGAGAATGGCGCGCTGATCGCGCAAGAGGCGCAGTAATGACCGATAATGTAATTTCCTGGCGCGATCGCCTTTTCGGCGGCCTGAAGCGCACATCCGACAAACTGGGCGAAAATCTCACTGGCCTGTTCGGCAAGGCAGCGCTCGACAATCAGACGCTGGACGAGATTGAAGAAGCCCTGATCATGACCGATCTTGGCCCGGCCATGGCCGCCAGGGTGCGCGACCGGCTGGCCGAAGGCCGGTTCAACAAGGAACTGACCGAGGAATATCTGCGAGAGATTATCGCGGAAGAGATTGAGAAGGTGCTGGCCCCCGTTGCCCGCCCGCTGGAGATAGAGGCATTCCCCCGTCCGCAGGTCATATTGGTGATCGGCGTCAATGGCTCCGGCAAGACGACCACCATCGCCAAGCTGGCGCATAATTTTCTGGAACAGGATTATGGCGTGATGCTGGCGGCGGGCGACACGTTCCGCGCGGCGGCCATCGGCCAGCTCAAGGTCTGGGCCGACCGGCTCGGCATCCCCATCGTCGCTGGCAAGGAAGGCGGCGACGCGGCGGGCATCGTGTTCGATGCGGTCAAGCAGGCGACGGCCACCGGCATCGACGTGCTGATCGTCGACACGGCGGGCCGCCTCCAGAACAAGACCGAACTGATGGACGAACTGGCGAAGGTGCGCCGCGTGCTGGGCCGATTGAACCCGGCCGCCCCCCACGACGTTGTGCTGGTGCTGGATGCCACCACCGGACAGAATGCATTGAACCAGATAGAGGTTTTCAAGGAAGTCGCCCATGTCACCGGCCTGGTCATGACCAAGCTGGACGGCACCGCGCGCGGCGGTATGCTGGTCGCGGCGGCGGAGAAATATCGCCTGCCGATCCATGCCATCGGCGTGGGCGAAAAGATCGAGGATCTGCGCCCCTTCGATCCGGGCGACATGGCGCGGGCCATCGCCGGGACCGCCTATGCACGGTGAAATCGCCGTCATGCCGGACTTGATCCGGCGTCCAGAGTCCGCCACGCAGCGCTTCGACGCCCTGGATCCTGACTTTCGTCAGGATGACGATAGGAAAAACAGCCATGGCTGACACCAAACCCGCCCAACGCCCCGGACATGGGGGCACGCTTAGCCTGGCGCTCGATTTCGGGCCGCTGCTGGTCTTTTTCCTGGGCTATAAATTTCTGGGGATGATCGTCGGCACCGCAGCGTTCATGGCGGCCATCGTCGTCGCGGTGATCGTGTCGAAATGGAAATTGGGCAAAGTCTCGCCCATGCTCTGGCTGTCCGCCGCGCTGGTGCTGTTTTTCGGCGGCCTCACCATCTATTTTCATGATCAGCGTTTCATCCAGATCAAGCCGACGATCATCTACAGCTTTTTCGCCCTGATGCTGTTTGGCGGGCTGATGCGCGGCAAACCGCTGCTCAAATATCTGCTTCAGGCCGCCTATGATGGCCTGTCCGAAACCGGCTGGCGCAAATTGTCGCGCAACTGGGCGATCTTCTTCGTCGCCATGGCGATCGCCAACGAAGTGATGCGCCGGACGATGAGCTTCGACAGCTGGCTGGCGGTCAAGGTATGGGGCGTGACCATCGTGTCGGTGGTCTTTGCCGCCGCCAACATCCCCATGCTGATGCGCCATGGCCTCAATCTGGGCGACCGGCTGGACAGCGACGAAATTGGCGGCACATCGCCACCGCAGGGCTGAACGGCCGCCGCGCAAGGCCCGACAACCCGACCTGTAAGTTTAGGCGATCGTTACGCTGATGTCACACGGATATTTCCGTAGATGAAAAGCGAAAATATCCTGTTTTCGGTCGCGTAATAAGCCTGCTAGTGGCACGGAGCCTTCAGGTCGCAGTTTCGTTATGCGATCGTCCCCATCAACGAACCGAGGAGTTTTCCCATGGCTTTCACGCTGCCAGACCTGCCCTATGCCAAGGACGCTTTTGGCGAAATCCTGTCGGCCGAAACATTCGACTATCACCATGGCAAGCATCACAACGCCTATGTCGTGAAGGCCAATGAACTGGTCGCCGCCGACGCGTCGCTCCAGGGCAAGTCGCTGGTCGAGCTTATCAAATCGTCCAAGGGCGGTCTCTTCAACCAGGTCGGCCAGATCTGGAACCACAGCTTCTACTGGCTGTGCCTGTCGCCCGAAAAGAAAGCGCCGTCGGGCAAGCTGCTCGACATGATCAACGACAGCTTCGGCTCGGTCGACGCCCTGGTGGACAAGCTCAAGGCCGAAGCCGTTGGCCATTTCGCCAGCGGTTGGGCCGCGCTCGTCCTCAAGGACGGCAAGCTGGAAGTGACGTCCTACCATGACGCCGACACGCCGGTCGCGCATGAAGGCCATGCGCCGCTGCTGATCCTCGATGTGTGGGAACATGCCTATTATATCGACTATCGCAACCTGCGCCCGGCCTATGCCGAAAAGCTGCTGAAGGAAGCGATCGACTGGGACTTCGTCGCGCTCAACCTGGATGGCGAAGGCGTCAGCCGCGCCGACCAGCCGGGCTGATTCAACGGCCATGGCCCTGCGTTCTTGCGACGCGGGGCCATGGCCGAATTCCGTACCGGAATGACGGGTTTCGAAACGCTTTTTTAAATCGCCTCGACCATCATCGGCTTTCCGTGGGTACGGAAAGGGTGAAGCGATGGACATGACCGAATTGCGCCGGCAGCATGACGAGATCAGCCACACAGCGCACAGGCTGGCGCTGGCGACCGCCGACCATGCAAACCCGCGCAGTGTCGGCGCGATACGCTGGCAACTTGCGCGCCAGCTTATGGGGCATCTCGCGCTGGAGGACCGCATCCTCTACCCGGCGCTGCAACGCGCCGACGACGCGCACACCCGCACTACCGCCGCCACTCTCCAGGCCGAAACCGGCGCGCTCGCCGAAAGCTTTTCGAGCTATATGACCGCGTGGAGCGACGATCGCGTCGCACGCGAATGGGCCGATTTCTGTATCGCGACGCAGGCCGTCATCCGCGCGCTGACCGAACGGGTCGACCGCGAGAACCGCACCCTCTACCCCCTCGCCGACAGGATCGACAACAGCGCCCCGCCGATCGCCCGCGCGGGCTGACCGGGTCAGGCAGCTGGCGGCGTCAAGGCCAGCGTCCGCGCCAGCTCATCCAGATCGGCACCGGGCCGTACCAGCAGCCACTCCCGGCTGGCCGCGCCGTTCACCACCGTCACCGCGCCCTTGGGACACACGCCCAGGCAACTGACCTCGATGATGCCCGCCGCGGCCTTGCGCCCTTTCTTCAACGACAGGTGCCGCCGCAGCGCCTTGGCCAGCCGCTCGTCGCCATCGGGGCCAAAGCCGCCATCCAGTTTCTTTTCGCATTTGCGGCAGACAAGGATGGCATTCTGCCAGTTGGACCGGACCAGATGTTTCAATCCACCGCCCCGCGCGGCTTCCACGTCCGCCGTTCTTCCGCCGCGCGCAGCACTTCATAGGCGGCCTGGATCGTCTGGAAGCGGGCGGCGGCCTGCGTGTCGCCGGGCTTGACGTCGGGATGATTTTCTTTGGCCAGCATCCGCCAGCTTTTCTTCACCGCCTCGAAATCGGCGTCATCCTCCAGGTCCAGCGCCTTTAGCGCATGGAGTTCGTCGCGCGACCGGCTGCCATCGCCCGGACCGCCCCAGCTATGATAGGCGCTGCCCTGATAGCCGCCTGCGTCGCGCCGCTCGTCCCGCTCGCGCTGTTCGCGCTCTTCCTGGTCCAGACCCTGAAAATAGTCCCAGTTGCGGTTATATTCCCCCGCATGTTCGGCGCAGAAATACCAGCGTTCCGGGCTGTTGGGGGATTTGGGCGCGGGGCAGTCGCCCGGCTTGTCGCACCCGAAACGGTCGCACATACGCACGCGCTGCGCCTCACGCGCTGCGCCATAGGCACGCCAGCGGGGAAATCCCCAGTCATTGGATCGGCTGTTTCGTGCCATTTGCCCGAATTAGGGAAGGTGCGGACGGAATGCCAGCCCATCGCGCCATATTTTGAACATGCGCGAAAGAGCGCATTTTGACGCCCGTACCAGCGGCAATACTAAAATAAATGCCAGAGGGCCTGTAAGCCGGGTTCTGTCCACCCCGTCAAGCCGTGAAGCCGACGGGGATAGGCGACCATTCCTCTAGGGAACGGATTGCTCCGTTCCTCAAGCAACCAACCCGGACGGTCTCGGTCGAAACAGACCTAGCAGCATGAAGCTGCGCGCCGCCCCTATTCGGTCTTGCTCCCGGTGGGGTTTACCATGCCGCCTTGCGTTGCCGCAGACGCGGTGCGCTCTTACCGCACCCTTTCAATGTCACTGGGTCGAAACCTTAGCGACCTGCTTTCTGTTGCACTGTCCCTTGGATCACTCCAGCCGGTCGTTAACCGGCACCGTCATTTCGTGGAGCCCGGACTTTCCTCGCCGTGGAAGTTACCCGCCACGCCGCGGCCGCCCGGCCCTCTGGCGCGATGGTTCCTAGCCTCGTTCCGCTATCGCGTCACCTGCTTATTCATCGCCCCTTGGCTTGGGCAGCAGCAAAGCCAGCAGGATGGCGCGACATTCGCCGCAAATCACCCCGTCGATCAGTTCGGGACGGAAGCGCCGCTGGAACGCCACCACCGCCGCCTGCGGATCGGCGATGTCATAACCGAACCGTTCGAGCGCCAGCATGAAGCCGCCATCGGTCCAGTGCGGGTCCATCAGATTCTTGGTCGGGCGCGGCAGGGCCAGCCGCAGCCGCGCCAGTTGCCCCCAGGGGAATAATTCGCCCGGATCCTGCTTGCGCGCGGGCGCTATGTCGCTGTGGCCGACGATGTTGCCGCGGGTGATGCGATGGCGCTGGACGATGTCGTGGACCAGCGGGATCAGCGAACTCATCTGGGTTTCGGGAAAGGGCCGATAGCCCCATTCATGCCCCGGATTGACAATCTCTATGCCGATGCTGGCGCTGTTGACGTCATCCACCCCGCGCCAGTGGGACCGTCCCGCATGCCAGGCGCGCTTGGCTTCGTCGACCATGCGGATGATCTGGCCATCCTCGGTCACGACATAATGGGCGGAAACCTTGGATTCGGGATTGGCCAGCCAGTTGATCGCACTCGCCGCGTCGGGCATCCCGGTATAGTGCAGCACCAGCATCGTGACCGGCAGGCTGCGCTCGTCGAAATTGGGCGACGGCGTTTCGATTATCGGCAGCTCGTTCATCATGCCCTTTCGGCCCGCCCGTGCAGTCGCGCGGCCTTGGCACGACATTGGCGCAGCGCGGCGCGGCAATCAAGCATGGTTAAAGCAGGCGCGAAGCTTTAACCCGCCCGCCGCACCCGGCCGATCGCGCCCTCCGGCAAGGCCGCCTGCCGCGCATAGGCGCCGCGAAATTCGGAATGGGCAATGAAATCATCGCCTTGCCCCATCACCGTTTCCCCCGCGCCCAGCAACAGGATCGATCCCGCATGGCTGTGCCGGGCCAGCAGCGACAACACCGCCTGCCGCCGTTCGGGCGTGAAATAGAGCAGCACGTTGCGGCAGAGCAGCAGGTCATAAGCGCCCGTCGGCGCCTTCGCGTCGAACAGATTGTCGTGGCGGAAATCGATCATCCGCCGCAATTCGGGACTGGCGCGCCAATCGTCGCCCGATGGCTCGAACCATTTGAGCAGGTCGCCCACTGCCAGCCCGCGCTGCACGTCCATTTGCGAAAATATGCCCGACCGCGCCTGATCGATCGCGGCGGTCGAAATGTCGGTCGCCATGATCTCGATCCGCCATCCGCTCCAGCGCGCCGCGTCGTTGCGCAGGCGGATCGCCAGCGAATAGGCTTCCTGCCCGGTGGAACAGCCCGCGCTCCATATGCGCAGCGTCCGGTCGGTCTTGGTGGCATGGATCGCGGGCAATATCTGCCGCTGGATCATGTCGAAAATCTGAAGGTCGCGGAAAAAGCTGCTTTCATTGTTCAGCAGCGCATCGACGACATGCTGTTCCAGCCGCGCGTCGCCCTTGCGCAGCAACCGGGCGGCCAGTTCGTCCATGTCGTTCAGGCCATGATTGCGCAGCACGGGCCGCAGCGCGGTTTCCATTCGCCAGGCCCGGCCCTCGGTCAATATCTGCCCGGTGCGCGCTTCCAGCAGCCCGGACAGGATGCGCGCCGCGCCCTGGAGTGTCGATGCGGGCGTGGGAGGCATGACCATCAAACAAGAACCTTTCCGCGCCGCGACACGAAATCCATAATGGCATGCGGTTCCATCACCGCGCAGGTCAGCCCCGCGCCCGCGACCGATCCGGGCATGCCCCAAACGACACTGCTGGCTTCATCCTGCGCGACGATCCAGCCGCCTGCCGCGACAATATCGCGCGCACCGACCGTGCCGTCGCGGCCCATGCCGGTCAGCACGATACCCACCGCGCCCGCGCCATAGACTTCCGCCATGCTGGCAAACATCGGATCGACGCCGGGCAGGTTGCCGGCGGGGGTGCGTTCCGGGTTCAGCGTTATCGTCACCCGCCCATGCAGGCCGCGCCGCAGTTGCAGATTGGCGTCGCCGGGGGCGACATAGACCGTGTCGGCCATCAACAGATCGCCGGTTTCGGCAACTTTGACCCGCAGGCTGGTCATGCGCGACAATTGCTGCGCGAAATAGACGGTGAAGCTGGCGGGCAGATGCTGGGTCAGCAGCACCGGCACGCCCAGCGGCGCGGCCAGACCTTCAAACAGCTGCCCCAGCGCATGAATGCCCCCGGTCGACGCGCCGATGCCAAGGCAGGCGATCGGCTGCGCGGCAGGCTGGACGACGGGTGGCGCCAGCGGGCGCTGCGGCGGGGATGGCGCGGGACGATCGGTGAACAGGCGATTGAGCCGCTCGATCAAAGTCTGGGGGAAATGCTCGCCAAAACTGCCGCTGCCCGGCTTCGACACAATGTCGCTCGCGCCCAGCGCCAGCGCTTCGATGGCGGCCGCGCTGCCCTCCTCGCACTTGCCCGACAGGATGGCGACCTTGACGCCGGGATTGGCGCGCAGGATGGCAGGCAGCGCGGCAAGCCCGCTCTGCCCCGGCAATTCGATGTCCAGCAGCACCAGGTCGATGTCATGCTCCGCCAGATAGCCCAGCGCCTGTTCGGCACTGTTCGTCTTGTGAACGACGGCATAGGCCGGGTCCGCATTCAAAATGCGTTCGATAACGGTGCGGACAACAACCGAATCGTCAACGACCAGCGTGCGAACCACCTGGGGTTCGCTCCTCTGACTGGTCATGATCGGCGCGATGAAGGTCATCACGGGGCTTTCTGCACGAAGGATGAAGAAAAGGTCGGAAATCTCCCAAGGAAAAGGACGCGCGTCCCGCCCGCTAAATCACCCCGACGATGACCAGCTTGCTTTCCAGCGTTTCCCGGTCAAACGGCTTCATCACATATTCGTCGGCCCCGGCCTCGACGGCCGCCTTGATATGGCCGATGCCATTTTCGGTGGTGCAAAAGATGATCTTGGGCCGGGCCGTCATCTTCGCGCTCGACAGCGCCTGAAGAAACTCCATGCCGCTCATCACCGGCATGTTCCAGTCGAGCAGGACGACATCGGGCGCAGAGGCTTCGCACTGGGTCAGGGCATCCTGACCATCCACGGCTTCGCTGACGGTCAGGTCGAGCGATTCCAGTATGTGGCGCGCCACCTTGCGGATGACCTTCGAGTCGTCAACGACCAGGCAATTCTTCATGAGGCGTCCCTTTGGTTTTCGCGTAACGGCTGAAGGTTTAACCACCAAAGCCAAGCAATTGGTAAACGAGGCAGGCAGGATTATTCGGTTGGTCGCAAATCCGGGCGCATCTGCCGGTCACGCCGCCTGCGCCAGCGCCCCGCCCTCGATGAAGGCGGCCAGCGACACCAGCAGCCAGGGATGCCCTTCATGCTCCACGATGGCGCGCGCATAGGGGGTCCAGGCCGGGTCGATCTGGCCGCGCAGGGGCAATTCGCCTTCCGGCACGCGGCAAATGTCCGTGACGCCGTCGACCATCAGGCCATAGCTGTGGCCGCTGATGTCGGCGATGATGGCCAGTCCCCGCTCCACCCGCGGACTGGCGACGCCATGGATCAGCGCGGCGACGTCGATGATCGTCAGCACCCGGCTGCGCAATGCCGACAGCCCGGCGATGTGCGCGCCCATGCCCGGCACGGGCGACACGTCGTTCAGGCGGACGACCGCCTCGACCTCGCTCGTCTCCACCGCGATCCGCGTGCCTGCCAGCGTGGCGAAAAGAAAGAGTCTCTCCATGGCCTTACCCGTTTCCTCCGGCCATCTGGCCCCCGGCGATCGCCGCCATCAGCGCATCCTGATCATAGCGATAGATGCTGTCATCCTGTGGACCGGCCGCGCGCGGCGAAGCGCGCAGATGGACGATGCGGCATCCGATCATCCCGGCCATGACGCCCGCCGTCTGCGCGGCATCGGCGCCGGTCAGCAACAGCACGTCGCGCGGGTCCACCGCCGCATCATCGGGCAGGCCCAGTACGACCTCTTGCCCTGCCTGTCGCAGCAACGGCGCCAAAATCTCGCGGGTCCAGCCATCGTCGCTGTCGGCCAGCAGGCAACGGCCGCGCGTCCGCTCGACGATCGCACGGTCGGGCAGGCTGCCGAACAGCGCGAAGGGATTGATCACCTCCAGATGCTCGCCGTCGATCACCGCGACGCCGCTGATATGGCCGTGCATCGCCACCATGTCCGGCACCATCGGCATCTGCACGATGTCCAGCACGGCAGCGACAGGATAGCAGGCTTCGATCGAACCATCGCGCAGGCGCAGCGCGGAGATCTTGTCGCGCCCGAATTCGGTCAGGCCGTTGGCCACCGGCACCAGCCGGCCATCCAGCCGGACAAAGGCGTCGCCGCCCGACCGGCCGAACAGCGATGCGTCAATATCCTCGACCCGCTCGATCAGCGACAGTTGCAACAGGCGGCGCTGGCCCGAACATTCCTCGAACCGCAGCGCGGCGATCATCTCGATCCCGGCCTGCGCCTTTGTCTCCTGCTCGGACTGGCGCAGGGTGCGGTCGTCGATCATCGTGGGCAATCTGGCCGCGCTGGCGATACCCGCCGCGTCGAGCAGCAGCATCGGCTTGCCATTGTCGGGCAGGGTCATGCCCGCATAGACGCCCGACGCCATCACCAGGGGCGACGCCGGACGGATCACCAGTTCCTCATGATTGTCGACCGCCGACACGCCCATGGCAAAGGGTACGCCCGTGGCAGACCGCACCACCATGATGGCGCGCGGCTCGGCCTCGACCGGCTTTTCCATGCCCAGCACATCTTCCAGGTCGATCATCGAATGACGGACCGACCGGATCGTCGCGATCTTGGCCCCGCCCACTTCGCTGATCTGGAGCGTGTCGTTATTGTCGTGCAGAATTTCCACCACCGCGGCGCGCGGGATCGCGAAATGCAGGCCGCCTGCGCGGATGATCAGGCCCGGAATGATGGTCAGCGTCAGCGGTACGCGCAGGGTGATGCACAATCCGCGCCCCGGATGATTGTCCAGCGCGATCAGGCCGCCGATCCGCTCCACATTGGCGCGCACCACGTCCATGCCCACGCCGCGTCCGGAAATCGCCGTCACCTGATTGGCGGTGGACAGCCCGGCCTGGAAAATCAGCTCCAGCCTGTCCGCCTCGCTCATGCGGGCAGCCGCTTCAGGGGTCAGGCGGCCAGCGGCAATCGCCTTTTCCACCAGTCGCGCAGTATCGATGCCCGCGCCATCGTCGCTGATGACGATCACGATCTGGTTGCCCGACTGCCGCGCCTCCAGCCGCAATGACCCGACTTCGGGCTTGCCCGCCGCGCGCCGCTTTTCTGGCGTTTCGATGCCATGGTCGATGCTGTTGCGCACGATATGGGTGAGCGGGTCGACGACCATCTCCACCATCTCGCGGTCCATCTCGACGTCGCCGCCCTCCAGCGTCAACTCGATCCGCTTGCCCAGATCCCGGCCCAGATCGCGCACCATGCGCGGGATCGCGGCAAACAGCCGCTCCACCCGCTGCATCCGCGTCTTGGAAATCACGTCGCGCATGTCGGCCACGCATGTCGACAGCCGCTCGAACACTGTGTCCAGTTCGGTGTCGACCGATCGCTCGCGCAGCTTGCGCGACAATTCGTTGCGCGCCAGCACCATGTCCGACACGCCGTTCATCAACTGGTCGATCAGGCTGAGTGGCAGGCGAATGGTGCGGGGGCCGGACTGGCCGCCTTGCCGCGCAACCGCGACCGGCGCGGCCGCATTGTGATGCTCCTCCCCGCCCGTCGGCAATGTCTCGGCCGGGGTGGTCAGCGCGGCGATCAGAAATTCGTCATTCTCATTGGGCAGCGCCGCCCCCGTCGCCACCGCTTCGGCCAGTTCACCGATCCGGTCCATCAGGCCCAGCACCGCGCTCACCGTCGCAGGATCGGCAACGCGCTTGCCCGCGCGGATGTCCGACAGCACATCTTCGGCCGCATGGCTCAGCCGCTCGAACCGGGGCAGGTTCAGGAAGCCGCAGCTACCCTTGACCGTATGGAAGAAGCGGAAAATCGCATCGAGCCGGTCCCGGTCCGACGGATCGGCTTCCCAGGCGACGACTTCCCCCGCCAGCGCCTCCAGCGTTTCCTGGGTCTCGGATATGAATTCTTGTAACAGTTCGTCCATGCCCATGGTCCCACGGATGCGCGCAACGGGCACCATGGCGGGACGTGGTTAAGAGCGGGTTAAAGCGCAAATAAAAGGGGCGCCGCGATCCAATCGCGACGCCCCTTCCAATCTTGATCGGTAAAAAGCGCTTACTGGTGCTTTTCGACCGCATCCTCGGCCTTGTCGCCCGCTTCGCGGGTCGCGTCGGCCTTGTTTTCCAGCGCGTCGGCAGCGTTCTCAGCCGCATTTTCAGCGCTGCCGGTCAGGTTGTCTGCCATGGCTTCCATATTGTCAGCCTGATTGTCGATCGCATCCGCCTTGTTTTCGTACGCATTCTCGACCTGGTTTTCCTTAGCCGAATCGCACGCGGCGAGGGCCACAAGGCTGGCAAGGCCAAGGATTTTGACGAAGGTTTTCACGGCGTATTCTCCTGTTGCGCCCCCAAGGGCAGACCGTATGGCTCACCGGGCGGAACGGCCTTACGCCGTCCCAACCCTGACCGCGATCAACCGGCCACCCCCCCATTGGTTCCCGCCGACCGCTCCGTTCGTCGCATAGACGATTATTTTCGCAGCGAATCGCGAATTTCACGCAGCAGGACGATGTCCTCCGGCGTGGGCGCTGGCGCGGGTGCGGCGGCCTCCGGTTCGGGCTTGGCCGTCAGCCGGTTGACCGCTCTCACCAACAGAAAGATGATGAAGGCCAAGATGATGAAATTGACCAGCACGGTCAGGAACTGGCCCCAACCGAACATCGCGACGCCCGCCGCCTTCAGGTCCGCATAGCTTTGCGGGTTGCCCTTATAATCGGCAGGCAGGTCGCCCAGCCGGATGAAATATTCGGAAAAATCCGCACCGCCGAAAATATAGCCCACCACCGGCATGATGAGGTCATCGGTCAGCGACTTGGTGATGGTCGCAAACGCGCCGCCGATGATGACGCCGACCGCCAGGTCCATCACATTGCCGCGATTGATGAAGGTCTTGAATTCGCTGATCAGTCCCATCGCTACCGCTCTCCCTTGCAAAGATATTCACTGGATGGCCCGTTGCGTGCGACAGGACAACTGCCTATTTCGTGACGCAGATAATTGCTGAGGATCTTCCATGACCTTCCTGCGCCGCTTTGCCCCTTTCCTTCTGCCGCTGCTGGGCGCTTTCGCCCTGTCCGCCTGCGGCATCAACAGCGTTCCCGCCGCCGAGGAAGAGGCCAAGGCCAAATGGGCCGACGTCCAGGCGCAATATCAGCGCAGGGCAAACCTGATCGGCAACCTCGTCTCCACGGTGAAGGCGGCGGGCAAGCAGGAACAGGACACGCTGGTCCGCGTCACCGAAGCCCGCGCCAAGGCAACCTCGGTTCAGGTCAATGCCGACGATCTGTCCGACCCGGCAAAGGTCGCGCAGTTCCAGGCCGCGCAGGCCCAGCTGAGCCAGGGGCTTGGCCGCCTGCTTGCCTCGGTCGAAGCCTATCCTGAAATCAAGACCAACGCCAACTTCCTGAACCTGCAATCGCAACTGGAAGGCACCGAAAACCGGATCGCCGTCGCCATCCGCGATTATAATGAAGCCGTGCGCGCCTATAACACCCGCATCCGCACCTTCCCCGACGCGATCGGTGCCAAGATCATCCACGGCGCCAAGCCCATGACCCCGTTCCAGGCGACGACGCCCGGCGCGGAAGAAGCGCCGAAGGTCGATTTCGGCAATTGATCGCGTGATCCGCCGCTTTCTTATCCTCCTCGCGCTGCTGGCCTTCATGCCCGCAGCGCAGGCCCAGTCTTTTCCCAAGCTGACGGGCCGTGTGGTCGATGACGCCGCGCTGCTCTCCCCGGCGCAGGAACAGGGGCTGACCGGCAAGCTCGCCGCACTGGAAACGCAAAGCGGGCGGCAACTGGTGGTCGCGACCATTCCCGACCTTCAGGGTTATGACATTGCCGATTATGGCTATCGCCTGGGCCGCGCCTGGGGGATCGGCGAAAAGGCAAAGAATGACGGCGCATTGCTGATCGTCGCGCCCAATGAACGCAAGATACGGGTAGAAGTCGGCTATGGCCTGGAAGGGCTGCTGACCGACGCGCAATCGGCCCAGATCATCCGCGACGCCATCGCCCCGCGCTTCAAGGCGGGCGACATGGCTGGCGGCATCGACGCGGGCGTGGACCAGATCGGCGCGATCATGACCCTGCCGCCCGAAGAGGCGAAGGCCCGCGCGGCGGCGGCTGAAGCGGCGGCGCGCAAGGGATCGGGCGGTCATGTCAGCGGCATGGCGATCATCTGGGTCATCGTCATGGTCGTCGCCTTCATCGCGCTGGCATCGCGGCGGCGCGGTAAGGGCAAACGCTATCGCAGCCGTTCGGGCGTGCCGATCATCCTGTGGGGTCCGGGGGATTCCGGCTGGGGTGGTGGCGGCTGGGGCGGCGGTGGCGGTTCCGGCTGGGGCGGCGGCGGCTTTGGCGGTGGTGGCGGCTTTTCGGGCGGCGGCGGCAGCTTCGGCGGCGGCGGCGCGTCGGGGGACTGGTGATGCAGCTTCATCTTTCAGCCGCCGACCACGCCCTCGTGTCCGCCGCCGTGGCGGAGGCAGAGGCCCATACGTCCGGCGAAATCGTGACGATCGTGACGCGCCGGTCCGATGCCTATCATGATGTCGGGCTGCACTGGGCGATCGCGGCGGTGTTCATCGCGCTATCGGTGGCGACCGCCTTTCCGGAGCAACTGCGAAATTTCCTGTCCGCCCTGCTGCGCGACTGGGACCATGAACTGGCGGACTGGAAATTGCTGACCGGGCTGCTGGGCCTGCTGATCCTCAAATTTCTGGCTGTCCGCTACCTGCTGGCCATCCCGGCGCTGCGCATGTGGATGACCCCGCGCGCCACGCGGGCGCGGCGCGTGCGGCGGCGCGCGATCCTGCTGTTCCGCACCGCGGCCGAAGCCCGCACCCAGGGCCGCACCGGCGTCTTGATCTACCTCTCGCTGGACGAACATCGCGCCGAAATCGTCGCCGATGCCGCGATCAATGACAAGGTCGCACCGGAAGAATGGGGCGCGGCGATGGCGGCGCTAATCGACGCGATCCGTGCGGGTCGCGCGGGCGAAGGGCTGGCGCAGGCGGTGCGTCAGGTCGGGCTGGTGCTCGCCACCCATTTCCCGCGCGCCGATGACGACATCAACGAACTTCCCGACAGGCTGATCGAATTATGAGTGACCCGGATGCGTCCGCCCCCGAAGAAGTGATGTGGGCCGGGCGCTTCATCACGGCGAAGCGACGCGGCAAATGGGAATATGTCGGTCGCGCGCGGGGCATCAGGGCGGCTGTCATTCTGGCCATCGATGACGGGCATGTCCTGCTGGTCGATCAATATCGCGTGCCGCTGGGGCGGCGCTGCATCGAATTGCCCGCGGGCCTTGTCGGCGATCATGACGCGGACGAGGATGCCGGCATCGCCGCCAGTCGCGAACTGGAGGAGGAAACCGGCTATCGCGCCGCGCGCCTGGAATCCGTCGGCGAATTTTTCAGCTCGCCCGGCATGGTCTCGGAAAGCTTCACCCTGTTCCGCGCCCATGGTCTGGAAAAGACCGGCGAAGGCGGCGGCGTGGAGGGGGAGGATATTCACGTCCACCGCGTGCCCCTTGCCGGGCTGACGGCGCAGATCGCCGCCTGGCGCGCGGAGGGCTATGCCATGGACGTCAAGCTGCTGTTGCTGCTGGGCGCGGCGATGATAGCATGACGACTTGGGCGCAGTCGAATGTTTGCCAATCCTCCCCTTTAAGGGGAGGTGGCTGACCGCAGGTCAGACGGAGGGGTGTCCCCCTCACGTTAGCACGACACCCCTCCGTCGGCACGTCGTGCTGCCACCTCCCCTGCGAGGGGAGGATTCATCACACGCCGCATATTGGCCTGCAATTTTGCTAGCCAGCTTGGGCGGTCCAAAATCTTCCACATCGCATTCTCGCCTCAAGCAACCCGATACCATCCCGCCACCCGATCGAGCGCCAGCGTCAGCACCAGCTTGCCCGCGCGGCTGGGCCAGCCCAGCGCCCGTTCCGCCGCGACCAGCCCTTCGCCCGCGCATACCACCCGCCATAATATGTCCGCCAGCCCCGGCCCCGCCGCGCGGATCGCGCCATCGAAGCGTTCGCGCGCCGACAATTGCATCAGCGTCGGGTCCGGCTGGCGTGCGGGCACGGCCCGTCCTCCCGCGCGCGGCGCCGCGTCCCAGCGCATCGTGACGCGCGCACCCAGCCCGGCCTTCTCCCAGTCTGCACGCAGCCGATCACCCGCGACATAATGCCGTTCGCTCAAATGGCCGCGCGCATGGAGCCAGGCGAGCGGCGATTCCCCGATATGGACCAGCACGGTCTGATGGCGGCCCTGCGGGTCTTCGATCGTCTGTTCGACATGGGTGGCGGTCATGCGGCCTTCTCCTTGGACGATGGGTGGGGAATCAGCCTTGCCATGGCGGATAGTTTGTAGGAAAGAGGAAACCAAATAGGTTATTCAGCGAGGCAAAGATGATCACCCGCATCCGCGAGGTCCGCAAGGCGAAGGGGCTGACGCTGGAACAGGTCGGCGCGCTATGCGATCCGCCCACGACCGCGCAGACGATCGGCCGACTGGAAACCGGCACCCGTACCGTATCGATCAAATGGCTCAACCGCATCGCGCTGGCGCTTGGCGTCGCCAGCGCCGAACTGGTCGCCCTGCCGGGGCAGAGCGAGGTGCCGGTGGCGGCGCTGCTGGGACCGGACGGTGCCCGCGCGCCGACCCGCCCGCTCACCTTCCCCTCCCCCATTGCGACGGATGGCATGGTCGGCGTCCATGTCAGCGCCAGCATCGGCGATTATCGCAGCGGTGACGCCATCTGGTGCCGCCGCATCGCGCCGCAGGATTTCGCCAGCGCGCTCAACCGCGACATTCTGTTCCCGCGCCCGGCGGGCCGCTTCCTGTTCGGGCGCCTGATCGGGCGGGAAGGCGACCGGCTGCAACTGCTGCCGCTGGGTTCGGGCGCACGCCAGCTGGTGCTGACCGACCCGCCATGGGCCGCAGTCGCGGAACAGCTCGTCCGACGGCTCTAGCCAAAAAGTCACCAGCCTCTTAACCCAATTGCAAAGGCTGCTGCGCGAAAGAGAGACCATGACGCTCAACGTCCTCATGCTATCGACCCTCTTTCCCGACATCAGCCGTCCCAATTTCGGCGTGTTCGTGGAACGGCAGGCGCGCGAACTGGCCAGCCGCCCGGAAGCGAACGTCACCGTCATCGCGCCGGTCGGCCTGCCGCCATGGCCGCTTTCGCTTGCACCGCGCTACGCCGCTCTACGCGCGTTGCCGCGCCGGGAAAAATGGCGCGAACTGACGGTCTATCGCCCGACCTTCCCGATCATCCCCAAATTTGGCGGGCGGACCAATGTCTGGACGATGACCCGCGCGATCCTGCCTCTGGTCAAGCAATTGCACGCGCAAAAGCCGTTCGACGTGATCGACGCCAGCTTCTTCTTTCCCGACGGTCCGGTGGCGCAGCGCCTGTCCCGCGCGCTCGGCATTCCCTATTCGGTCAAGGCGCGCGGCGCGGACATCCACCATTGGGGCAGTCAGCGCGGCACGCGCAAGATGGTGCTGCGCGCGGGTGAAGGCGCGGCAGGGCTTCTCGCCGTGTCGGACGCCATGCGCCGCTCCATGGTCCGCATGGGCATGGATGAAGGCAAGATCCGGGTCCATTATACCGGGGTTGATCTCGACACATTCGAACTGGCCGACCGGGCGGAGGCCAAGGCCACGCTCGATTTCAACGGTCCGGTCGTGCTGTGCGTGGGCGCATTGATCCCGCGCAAGGGACAGGATCTGCTGGTCCGCGCCCTGCCGATGCTGCCCGATGTCACCTTGCTGCTGGCGGGACAGGGGCAATATCGGCGAACCCTTGAAAATCTGGCGGAGGAATTGGGGGTCGAACGGCGGATCGGCTTTCTCGGCTCCGTCCCCCACCATAAATTGCCGCGCATCTTCGCTGCCGCCGATGTGATGGCCCTGCCCTCGGCTTCCGAAGGGCTCGCCAATGCCTGGGTAGAGGCGCTGGCCTGCGGCACCCCGATCGTGATCAGCGATGTCGGCGGCGCGCGCGAACTGCTCGACCGGCCGGAAGCGGGACAGATTGTCGATCGCGATCCACAGGCCATCGCCACAGCCATTCAGGCGATACTGGACAACCCGCCCGACGGCGAAGCCGTGCGCGCCGCCGCGCTGCGCTTCACCTGGGCGGCCAATGGCGACGCCCTGCTCGCGCATCTGCAAGGCATTGCCGCCACCGCCCGATAAGCGGTTCCGCCTGTCCTACACCGGCCCGCTGCTCTACCATGCGGGCAGGACGCCGCCGACTTTGCGATAGGATCAGCGCCGCGCAACACTATATCGCATTTGCCGGGAAAAGTGAGAAGTTAAGCGAATCTTGCCCGTCCATCCGGCGTCGGAAAATGTCCGCCATCGAACGGCACTTCGCCCCAGCGCCAGGGGGTCAGTTCGTCATAGGCCGGGTTGGAAATCGGCGCGTGCCGCCGCAGGTTGAGCAACCGCCCGCCATCATTGCCATAAGCAGTCAGCCGCCCATGTTCGCGATAAATGTCGGCTGGCCGCTCATAATGGAAAGCATCGCCCCAGCCCATCGCCTGCGCCACCTTGGTCAGCATCCACCAGTCTGGCCGCGCCTCCCCCGGCAGGGGCAATAATCGACGCTGGCGACTGACCAGCCGGTCCATGCCGGTCAGTGTCCCGTCCTTTTCCACCCATGTCGCAGACGGCAGCAGCATCGACCAGCCATCGCCCTGCTCCGCCACACTGTCGGTCGATCGAACCGCCAGCGGGACCAGCGCCCTCGCCTCGCCCAGCCATGCTTCCGCCGCCCGGTCCGCGCCAATGCTCCATAGCGCCCTGACCTGTCCGTCGCGCATCGCCCGCAACAGCGCCTCCCCCTCCAGCCCCGGCCCTTCGGCCAGCAGCCGCGCGCCCCAGAACCGGGCGACGCTGGCGCGCGCGTCAGGCGCGAAATCGCGATGGGCGGCCAGGCTGTCCGCCACGCAACCAACCTCGCGCGCGCCCATGCCATTGGCCGCACCTGTGATGGCGAACGGGGTCGCGCCGGGCCGCCCAATCCGTCCGCTGGCAAGGTGAAGGTTGATGACCGCTGCGGCCAGATCGGCGCACTCGCTCCCGGTGAACAGGGTGACGACGCGGTCGGTGGCGATCCACTCGTCGTAAAAGGCCCGGATCGCCGCTGTCGTCAGCCCGGTCGCACGAGCGATCGACCAGATGTCATGCCCCGGTCGAAACCGCTCCCAGAAATCGGCCGGCACCGCCACGCTCCGCGCCAGAAAAGCCGTGTCATGCCGGCCCTTGTCATGGCCATGCAACAGCGCGCCGGTCAGCAAACGCGCCGCGCTGCCGGGCTTCAGCGTCAAACGCAAATCAGCGTCTATCGCCACCCCCGCATCAGTCAGCAGCACCAGCCGCGCGCCCGCCTCCCGCGCCGTTTTCACCCGGTCCAGCAGCACCGGCTGCGCCATGATGCCGCCCCCCACCAACAGGATCGTCGCGGCGCGATCAATATCCTCATAGGCTGCGGGCATGACATCCTCGCCGAACGCCCGGACGTGCGCCGCGCTGCTCCCGTCGCGCCACGGCGCATGGATATGCGCCGACCCGAAAAAGCCCTTCATCAGCTTGTTCGCGACATAATAATCCTCGGTCAGCAGACCGCCGCCTATATGCAGCGCAATGCTGCCAGGCCCATGGCGCGCCATTATGGTCGACAGCCGCCGCGCCACCTGCGCGATCGCGCGGTCCCAGCCAGTCTGTCGTCCATCCACCAATGGCCGCAGCAACCGTCCTTCCAGCGATATGGCGTCGTCGCCCAGCGCCTGCCCGCGATCGCACAGCAAGCCGCCATTGGCCGGGTGGAGCCGGTCGCCCTCTACCGTGACGCGACGGTCGGTGTCAGTGACCGCGCGGATACCGCAGCCGACACCGCACTGGCCGCACTGGCTTCTGACGATCGCCATGTCAGCGCGGTTTCCTGAACATGTCGCCTGCTCTAGCCGATTGATCCCCGCTGCAAAAGTACCGTGCGCCACTTGCTTCGCCAAATCGCCCACGGCACACAGGCGGCATGTTCCTGCGCTTCCTGTCCGCCATCGCCCTGTTGCTGCTTCTGGTCCCGACCGCCCAGGCTGCGTCACCCGATCGCGGCCCGCTGATCCTCGCCGCCGCCAGCATGCAGGAGGCGATGACCGCCGCCGCCGACGCATGGGGCCGGCGCGGTCATGCTCGACCCGTCCTGTCGTTTGCCGGCTCCTCGGCGCTGGCGCGGCAGATTCGGGCGGGCGCTCCGGCCGACCTGTTCCTCTGCGCGGATGAGGACTGGATGCGCGATGTCGAGCAGGCCGGGTTCGTCGTACGCGGCTCCCGCGTCGATGTCGTCGGCAACCGGCTGGTGCTGGTCACGCCGAAGCGCAAGCCGGTGCGCCTGCGGATCGGCCGCGCCATGCCGATCGCGCGGGCGCTGGGCAACGGGCGGCTGGCCATGGCCGATCCTGACAGCGTGCCAGCGGGCAAATATGGCAAGGCAGCACTCACCAGCCTTGGCGTGTGGCCAAGCGTTGCTGGCAAAATCGCGCGCGGCGACAATGTCCGTGCCGCGCTGGCGCTGGTGGAACGGGGCGAAGTGCCGCTGGGGATCGTCTATGCCACCGACGCGCGGGTTGCGGGCGGCGTAGCGATCGTCGGCGCCTTCCCGGCCAGCAGTCATCCGCCGATCCGTTACCCGATCGCGCGCCTGACCAGCAGCCGTCACGAGGATGCAGAAGCGTTCCGCCGCTTCCTGTTATCGCCATCGGGCAAGGCCATCTTCGCCCGCTACGGCTTCACCGCGCCCTGACCGTCAGGGGTCGCTCAGTTGCGGACCCGCCGGGTCAGACCGCGCTATTCGACGCGATGAAATCGCTGACCTGGGGCGTCACCAGTTTCAGATGACGGCGGGTTCCGCGTCCGACCGGCGCCAGTCGATCCGCCGCATTCTCGACCAGCATCTGCAAGCCTTCATCGCTCAGCAACCCGCCGCGAATCAGGCACCGATCGGCCAGCACCTGCCTGAAGGCGGAATAGAGCGCCATGTCGGGTGGCGACGGATTGGTCCAGAATGCGTCCAGCCCCTTCACGCTGACGATGCCGGGGATCTTGTACACCGCATGTCCCAGAACCAGCACCGGCTTGCCGCTGTTCAGCGCCAGCGTGCCGACCGTGCTGTTGACCGTGACCACGCCGATCGCATTTTTCACGACGGCGGCAATGTCCCAGTCCGACAGATAATGGATACGGTCCGCCACGCCATAATCTTTCGCCAGACGACGGATCAGCCGCCCCCAGGCGACCAGCCCGGAATCGAGCGGATGCTGCTTGATCACCAGCAGCACGTCAGCGGGTGCATGATGGGCAAAGCTTTTGATGACGAAGCGCAACGCCGCCCGCATGTTGCCAAAGGGCGAATGGACGCGCAGCTGATAATCGGAATTCAGCTGCAACGGCAGGGTGAAATAGCGCTTTCCTTCCACCTTGGCCCAGGCTTGGGCCGACTGCTCCAGGTCGCGATTGCGCATCATCAACTTTCGCGCCCAGGACAGCGATTCCATGAGGAAACTGTGCGGCCGGTGGGTCCGGTAGAAGGGGAATAACGGGCGCAGCATGGCAGCAGCAAAACCATTGCGCATGGTGTTGCGCGCGCGGGTGCTGAAGTTCGAAGGGATTGTCGGCTGATTCTCCTCCAGCGGGGGGAGGCCCATCGCTTCGTCGCGATACCATTGCGGGTCCAGCGGCAAGGTGGAATTGCCGTTCACGCCATCGGCCTGAAGCGTCAGGAAATCGGGGCGGATATACCCTTCCTCCACCACATGCACGCGCAGATTGCGCAGCCGGGCCATGCCGTGCGCGCTGGCATGATAGGGGCGGCAATCGCCATAAAGGATCAGGTCAGTGACTCCATGGGCGACGATAAAATCGTCGAAAAACAGCGGCCAGTTACGGAAGGTGCCATGATAGTCGGTCGCATCGCCGGGCCAGTCGACCTTGTCGCCGCCATTGATGTTGATTCGCAACGCCACATGCCCGCGCTGCCGCAAGGCATCGGCCAGCATCGCGAAATAGGGACCATGCGGTCCTTGCAGAAACAGAAAGCTCTTCTTGTTGCGGTTAGCCATGCAGAAACTCAGCGGACAAGGTCATAAAACGTCGAAACTTCCCCTGTAGCGCCCGCAACGCGATGAGCCAGGTCATCGGCGGCGTCGATCCATCCGCCATGCGATCCACCATGATTTCGGGACCGCACGGCAACCGCGTTACCGGATCGAGATAACGAGGATAGAGAATGAGAGCGGCCGCGACAAGCTGATCCACGGTGAGTTGACGCCCGCGCCGCACACTGGGTTGCGCCAGATCGCGCGTCAGACCCCAGCCTGCGTAGAAAGGCATCCCATGGACCGTTACGGAACGGCCGCGCATCAGCGCCTCGAAACCGGTCAGGGAAGAGAGGACATGGAGTTCATCAACAGCCTGCACCAGTTCCATCAGCGGCGCACCACTGTCGATCGCATCGGCATGGGCAAGGACGACCGAGTCGGGCAAATGCCCCTTGCGATGCCCCGCCTGCACATCGGGATGGGGGCGATAGACGATCCAGGCGTCCGGCTCGGCCCGGCGCACCCGCTTCAGAAAATCCAGATTGCCGTCGACCCCGGCGCCGCCCAGCCGCACCGACAGATCGTCATCGACCTGGCCGATCGCCAACACCGTGCGCCTGCCGGCCGGAAGATCGATCATCTGCCCGGCTTCCGGCCCATATTTGGTCACGCCGGTGGCGCAGACCCGTTCGCGCAGGCGGCGGGCGCGATCGACCAGCGCGAGCGGAAAATCATGCGTCGCCAGCAGCGTTTCCAGATCATTGGCGGCGCGCGCATTATAATAGATGCCCGTGCGATCCACCACGACGGAGCCGGGCGGGTGCAACGCGGCACCCAACCCGCGGGAACGCAAAAAGCCATCTTCCACCCGCGCCAGCGCCACGCCCTGATCGGCGGCATCCTGCGGCAGGGTGACAGGCACGCGCGACGGCCAGACCGCCAGCGCCCCCTGCTCCCGCCGGGCGCGGCGCAGTCCCCGGTCGGCGGACAGAAATGGGGGCGAGGCAATGCCGTCCCACAGGAAATGACGGATCGCGTCACGCTTCCAGAACGCCATGCCGCTCGCCGCCACGATGCCGCGATTGCCGTCGATATGCCGCCGCCAGTCAGCGAGCTGCGTCACCGCCTGCATCGCATCGACCGGCGCACCAGTGAAACAGTCGCGATAGCGGGCGGCTGCGATCCGCGCCTTGAGGGACGCGTGCAGCTGACCCGGATCGATGACCGCACCGTCGGGACCGATCACAGAAACGCCCAGCAGGCCCGCGATCAGCGCCACGTCCTCGTCCGCCTGCGCATGGATCGACTGCACGGAAGCGACCAGTGCCCAAGGATCACTCTCAGCACGATCCGACCGGCCCGGTTCACCGGGTCTTGCGCCCCAGAACGCGCCGCCGACCCGCGCCGCGACAATCGCATCCAGCACATCGTCGTCAACCGGCGCAGCGCCATCGCCCGTTTCGCACATCACACTGACAGCGGCGAGCGAAGCAGCGATGCCGGGAAAAGGCGGGGACCGCAGGAATGGCGTGGGAATCATAATGGCAGTCAGTTCATGGGCTTGGGCCGATGCAAGGTCAAGAAACAGAACTTGTCACATCTTCCAGCAAATCGATGACGATATCGAAATAGTCCCGCCAGGTCGGCGCGCGCCAGACAGAGAGCCGCGCGATCTGCGCCGCGCGATCGGGCGAATCCGGCTGACTATAGTTCAAGATCGCCTTCATCCAGCCCAGCCCGTCCAGCGGATCGAGATAGTCGGGCGCGTCGCCGCCTACTTCGCGATGAGCCATGATGTCGCTGCATATCACCGGAACGCCAGCGGCCAGCGCCTCCACCACCGGCATCCCGAACCCTTCGGCGAAGGAAGGCATCAGCATCGCGCGCGCATTGGCGACCAGCGCCTGCATCCGCGTGTCGGACACCTCGCCCGCCTCGATCACATGGCCGCGCAACGCTTCAGCGCGATCGAGCAGATCGACGACATTTTCATTCTCCCACCCGCGCCGCCCGATCAGCACCAGCACCGGGGCTGCATCGCCCAGTTGCTCGACCAGCCGCCGCCAGATGGTGAGCAGCAGCAGGTGATTCTTGCGCGGCTCGATGGTCGAAATATAGACGAAATAAGGGCGGTCAGGCAGCGTTTCGCCACGGCCGCCAAATATGTCCACCGCGTCCGCGCCGAAATGGGCGACACGGACCACGCGCCCGGCCAGCCCGTTGGCCATATGCGGCACCAGCGCGTCGATCGTCGCCTGGCTATTGCCGATAATGCCACTGGCAAAGCGATCGATCGTATGCACCCGCCGCCGATGTTCATCCGCGCCCTGTGGCCGGGCATATTCAGGATGGCTGAGCGGGATCACATCATGCACCAGCGTCACGAATTTCGCCCCCTCCGCACGCAGGATCGCGCCGACCTGATCGGCGTTGTCCAGATGGTGTGGCGACACCTGCAAATAGAGGCGGGGTCCGGTGGCGCGTGGCACCGGACGCGGACGCAGCGCGAACATGTGCCGCACGATCGCCGCCCGCCCCTCGCGCGCATCGGCTGCCCCGGCGTTGCGCCATTTGGCCGCCGTAAAGGCCAGAAATTGCCGCACCGCCGCGCTGTTGAGCCGACCATAATAGCCACCCGCCGGATGAACCGCTGCAAAGGACAGCCGGTCTGGAATCCGCTCCAGCAGTTCGCGGGCATAGACATATTCCACCCGGTCGATGCCGGTCGGCGCGGGGTGGAAGGAGCGCGACAGCAGGCGCGACAGGTCGAGGACAACCTCGCCCTCGCCCCGCCGCCCCTGGAACAGCGGACTGGCCCGCTTGGTACGCAAAGCCAGCCGGGCACCGGGCACGTTGAAGGGACGCAGGACCATGTCAGCGTCCGCCAACACAAAGGGGCGTCTGCCCCGCAAAGCGATGGAAACGCATCAGAGGTGCGCGCGTATCTCTTGCGCCAGCGCTTGGAGCGCATCGGCGTCAGCAAACTGGCCTTGTCCATGCGCGACGAAGCCGGGCGCCTGCCCTGCCCAGCGCGGCACGATATGGACATGCAGATGGAACACCGTCTGCCCCGCCGCCGATCCGTTGAACTGGGCGATATGCAGGCCGTCGGGGTTGAGCGCGGCCCGAATGGCGGTCGCGACCTTGCGGGTCGTCGCCATCACCTGCGCCAGCGCGTCCTCCTCAATCTCCAATATGTTGCGCGCCTTCGACCATTTGGAAATGACCAGCGCATGGCCCTTCGACTGCGGCTGAATGTCCAGAAAGCAGAACGTATGGGCATCCTCATACAGGGGAACCGAAGGGATTTTGCCCGCAAGGATGAGGGCAAAGACATTTCCCTCATCATAAGTACCATCAAGGCTCATGACGCTGTCAGACCAGATAGTGCGCGGTGGTCTTGGCGGCGACTTCTTCCGCCGTGACGCCCGGCGCCATTTCGACCAGTGTGAACGGGCTGTCATGGTCGGGACGCTGGAACACGCACAGGTCGGTGATGATCATGTCGACCACATTCTTGCCGGTCAGCGGCAGGGTGCAGGCCGGGATGAACTTGGGATCGCCATTCTTGCTGGTGTGCTCCATCACGACGATGATCTTCTTAACGCCCGCGACCAGATCCATCGCGCCGCCCATGCCCTTGATCATCTTGCCGGGGATCATCCAGTTGGCGATGTCGCCATTTTCCGCCACTTCCATCGCGCCAAGCACGGTCAGGTCGATATGCCCGCCGCGGATCATCGCGAAACTGTCGGCCGAACTGAAATAGGCGGTCTGCGGCAGTTCGCTGATCGTCTGCTTGCCCGCGTTGATAAGGTCGGCATCCTCCTCGCCCTCATAGGGAAAGGGTCCGATCCCCAGCATCCCGTTTTCCGATTGCAGCGTCACTTCCACGCCTTCGGGAATATGGTTGGCGACCAGCGTCGGAATGCCGATGCCCAGGTTCACATAGAAGCCGTCCTGCAATTCCTTTGCCGCGCGCGCGGCCATTTCATCACGTGTCCAGGGCACTATATGGCCTCCTCTGCTTAATGGGGCTTCCACCGGTTCTTGGGGAAAATCTCGTTAAAATCGCCTTCGGCGCCCTTGCCATAGACGGGGTTGGGCAACAGGAACCATCCCTGCCCCCACATCCGCGCCAGCATGGGCGATCCCATGGCCTGCCGCCGTTTCACCACGGGCAGGCGGCCATTTTCCTTCACGTTGAACAGGTCGCTGAAATCGCCGAGCTGGTCGCCCGCCATCGCCACGACGCACCATGCCTCGGCGATGGTGGCGCGGCGCCCGTCCTTCTTGCCATCGCCAGCGCTGTCCAGGAACAGCGTCTTGCCCGGCTCCGCCACGCCCAGCCCGGCATGGGCCAGCGCTTCGGCGGTTTCCTGCATGCTGGCGGCGCTGCGATTGCTGTTGAAGATCACGGCAATGTCCGCCTTGCGCAGCGCGTCGACCGCCTCGACCGCGCCGGGCACCGGATCGACCAGCTTCGCGCCGTCCTTTTCCCATTTGGCCCAGGCATCCTTGTCGAATATCCGCGACTGTTCATAGCTTTGCTGCTTGGCCGCAGCCCAATATTCAGCGCCGGTGTTCAACAGCAGGGTCTCGTCAATATCGAACACGACGGCGGGCTTCTTGTCGCCGCAGCTTTCGAAGGCAGGCCGGTCGAGCGTCGCGCCGGGCGCCAGCACCCGCTGCACCACCGGCTCGCCCATGCGCCAGCGTTCCGCCTGTATCACCGCAAAAGCACGCAGCGCGTTGAACGCCTGCCGGCTGGTCGCCGCCCCTTCCGCCGAACCATAGAGCCACTGGAACTCGCGCCAGGGCTGGTCGCTGTCGGGGCGCGTCTGCGCCGTGGCTGGCGCGCCCGCCAACAACGCGGCCGCCGCCGCCAGCGCGCCGGTCAGGCGACGCATCACGCCGCCGCCCGCTGCCTTACCGTGCGGAACTCGATCTTCTTGTCATAGGGCGCGCCCACGATCATGCGCTTGACGTAAATGCCGGGCAGGTGGATCGCGTCCGGGTCCAGGCTGCCGGTCGGCACCACTTCCTCGACCTCCGCAATGCAGATTTTCGCGGCAGTCGCCATCGGCTGGTTGAAGTTGCGCGCGGTCTTGCGGAAGATCAGGTTGCCGTTCTCGTCAGCCTTCCAGCCCTTGATGATCGCAACGTCGGCGAAAATGCCCCGCTCCAGTATATAATCCTGCCCGTCGAAGCTCTTGACTTCCTTGCCCTCGGCCACGGCCGTGCCGACGCCGGTCTTGGTGTAGAAACCGGGGATGCCTGCCCCGCCGGCGCGGCAGCGTTCGGCCAGTGTCCCCTGCGGGCAGAATTCGACTTCCAGTTCGCCCGCCAGATACTGGCGTTCAAATTCCTTATTCTCGCCGACATAGGAAGAGATCATTTTCTTGACCTGCCGGGTGCGCAGCAACTTGCCCAGCCCCTCGCCATCGATACCGGCATTGTTGGACGCGATGGTCAGATCCTTCACCCCCGAATCGCGGATCGCATCAATCAGCCGTTCGGGAATGCCGCACAGGCCAAAACCGCCCGCGCACAGGTGCATGCCGTCGAAGAGAAGCCCGTCCAGCGCGGACGCGGCATCGGGGTATAGCTTGTTCACCATCGCTTATTTCCTCCTCAACTGACCCAGCCCATAGGCGACAAGATAGGCGGCGGTCAATTTGCTGCACAAGCGAAAGACGCGTCAGATAAGCCCTGCCAGGGGACTGGACGGATCGGCATACATGCGCTTGCCCATGCGACCGGCGCGATAGGCCATGCGCCCCGCCTCCACGCCTGCTTTCATCGCGGCGGCCATCAGCACCGGGTCTTTCGCTTCGGCGATCGCGGTGTTCATCAGGACGCCGGTGCAGCCCAGCTCCATCGCCTGCGCCGCTTCGGACGCCGTGCCCACGCCTGCATCGACGAGCACGGGCAGCTTGGTCCCCTCGACGATCAGGCGGATGGTGACCCGGTTCTGGATGCCGAGGCCCGAACCGATCGGCGCGCCCAGCGGCATGATCGCCACCGCGCCCACATCCTCCAGTCGCTTGGCTGCGATCGGGTCGTCGACGCAATAGACCATCGGCTTGAAGCCTTCCTTGGCCAATATCTCGGTCGCGCGCAGCGTTTCGACCATATCGGGATAGAGCGTACGCGCCTCGCCCAGCACTTCCAGCTTCACCAGCTCCCAGCCGCCCGCTTCCCGCGCCAGCCGCAGCGTGCGGATCGCTTCCTCGCCGGTAAAACAGCCCGCCGTGTTGGGCAGATAGGTGATGACCTTTGGATCGATATAGTCGGTCAGCATCGGCGCCTTGGGGTCCGACACGTTCACCCGGCGCACGGCGACGGTGACGATCTCCGCGCCCGATGCCGCGACCGCCGCCGCATTCTGCTCGAAATTCTTATATTTGCCCGTGCCGACGATCAGGCGCGACCGGAAAGTCTGGCCCGCCACGCTCCAACTATCGTCGGCGACCGAAGCGACGTCGCCACCGCCAACAAAATGCACGATTTCCAGCTCGTCGCCATCCTCTACCATGACCTGCGCCAGCGTAGAGCGCGGCACGACCTCCAGATTGCGTTCGACCGCGACCTTTTCGGGCACGAAACCCAGTTCGCTTGCCAGTTCGGCCAGGGTCAGCCCGTCGCGCACGCGGCGATGTTCGCCATTGATATGGATGGAAATAGTGCCGTCGACGCTCACAATATGCGGTCCCGTTCATGCAAGATGGAAACGTGTCTCGACTTGGCGCGACACGAAAGGCTAAAGGTCTTGGCCGCATATAGGGGCGCTTGTCCCCTGCTCGCAACAACCAAGGGGGATCGTCGTGGCGGATACGCGCAAAATCTATGTGCTGAACGGCCCCAATCTCAACATGCTGGGAACGCGGGAGCCGGAAATATATGGCTATGACACGCTGGACGATATTGCCGAACGGATGGAGGATGCCGCCACCCGCGCCCATGTCGTCATTGATTTTCGCCAGTCCAACCATGAAGGCCATCTGATCGACTGGTTGCAGGAGGCCCATGGCGAAGGCGCCCATGCGGTCATCCTGAACCCCGGCGGGCTGACCCACACGTCGGTCGCCCTGCATGACGCGATCAAGGGCATCACCGTGCCGGTGATCGAAGTGCATCTGTCCAACCCGCACAAGCGCGAGGCATTCCGCCACAAAAGCTATGTCGGCATGGCGGCGAAGGGCACGGTCGCGGGATTTGGCCCAATGTCCTACATGCTGGCGTTGGAAGCCGCGCTGGAACTGTAACAGCCGTTGCACTGCTTCGGGTCGACGCTACAAAGTTGCGCTTTGGCGCAAATCGGCATAGGCGCTGGCCGCAATTATCAGGCTTAGATACGAAATAAGGGTCAACCATGAACGACAAGCAGGAAAAGGGCGCAATGCAGGTGGATGTCGCGCTGGTGCGCGAATTGGCCGCGCTGCTCGACGATACCCACCTGACCGAGATCGAGGTCGAGGATGGCGATCGCAAGATCCGCGTCGCCCGCAAGGCTGGCGGCGGCGCGCCCATCTATGCGCCATCCTTCGCCCCGGCCCCCGTCACCCCGGCTGCGCCGACTGCCGCACCCGTGGCTGCGTCCGCCGCTGAATTGGCGGCACCCGCCGGAACCTTGGTCCGGTCGCCGATCGTCGGCACCGCCTATCTGTCGGCAGAACCGGGCGCAGCACCGTTCGCACGGGTCGGCGCGCAGGTCGCCGCCGGCGAGACCATCCTGATCGTGGAAGCGATGAAGGTGATGAACGCCATTCCCGCGCCGTCATCCGGCACGATCAAGGCGGTATTGGTCGATAATGGTCAGCCGGTCGAATATGACCAGCCGCTGATCGTCATCGAATAAGGCCGCGCAGCCCATGACCATCGAAAAGCTGTTGATCGCCAACCGCGGCGAGATCGCGCTGCGTATTCACCGTGCCTGCCATGAAATGGGGATCAAAACGGTCGCCGTCCATTCGACCGCCGACGCCGACGCCATGCATGTGCGGCTGGCCGACGAAGCGATCTGCATCGGGCCGCCCGCCGCACGCGACAGTTACCTGAACATCGCGGCGATCATTTCGGCCGCTGAAATATCAGGCGCGGACGCGATCCATCCGGGCTATGGCTTTTTGAGCGAAAACGCCAAATTCGCCGAAATCGTCGAGGCCCATGGCATCGCCTTTGTGGGGCCAAAGCCCGAACATATCCGCACCATGGGCGACAAGATCGAGGCGAAGCGGACCGCCGGTGCGCTGGGCCTGCCGCTCGTCCCCGGTTCCGACGGCGCAATCAGCGACCTTGAGGAGGCCAAGGCGATCGCGGAGAAGGCCGGCTATCCGGTCATCATCAAGGCAGCATCGGGCGGCGGCGGTCGCGGCATGAAAGTCTGCACCTCGCCCGATGAGCTGGAAACGCTGATGCAGCAGGCCGGGTCGGAAGCCAAGGCGGCCTTTGGCGACGCGACCGTCTATCTCGAAAAATATCTGGGCAATCCGCGCCACATCGAAATTCAGGTGTTCGGCGACGGTAATGGCAACGCCATCCATCTAGGCGAACGCGATTGTTCGCTCCAGCGCCGCCACCAGAAGGTGCTGGAAGAAGCGCCCTCCCCGATCCTGAGCCAGGCCGACCGCGAGCGGATCGGTGGCGTCTGCGCGAAGGCGATGGCCGATATGGGCTATCGCGGCGCAGGCACGATCGAATTCCTCTGGGAAGATGGCGAATTCTACTTCATCGAAATGAACACCCGGCTTCAGGTCGAACATCCGGTCACCGAAATGATCACCGGCGTCGATCTGGTCCGCGAACAGATCCGCATCGCCGAAGGCAAGCCGCTGTCCGTCGCGCAGGAGGATCTGCGCTTTACCGGCCATGCGATCGAATGCCGGATCAATGCAGAAGACCCCCGCACCTTCGCGCCCTCGCCCGGCACCGTGACCCGCTATCATGTCCCCGGCGGGATGCATGTCCGCGTCGATAGCGGCCTGTATCAGGGTTATAAGGTGCCGCCTTATTATGACAGCATGATCGGCAAGCTGATCGTCTATGGCCGCACCCGCGAAGGCTGCATCATGCGGCTGAAACGCGCCTTGCAGGAATATGTGATCGAGGGGATGAAAACCACGATCCCCCTGCATCAGGCATTGCTGGAAGACCCGCAGTTCCTGAACGGCGACTATACGATCAAATGGCTGGAAGATTGGCTGGCTCGTGAGGGATAAGGAAAGCATCCGGGGGACGCTTTCCCCCGAACGAGCCTGCCAACTGACGCGGGACGGCCAGGGATGAAGGCCACCATCTGGCATAATCCCCGCTGTTCCAAGTCGCGCGCTGCGCTGGCGATCCTGCAGGAAACGCCCGGCGTCGACGTGACGGTCGTGGAATATCTCAAGACCCCGCCCAGTCGGGCCGAGATCGCGGCCGTTCTGACCAAGGCCGGACTGAGCCCGCGCGATGCGCTGCGCAAGGGGGAGAGCGTCGTCAAGGAAATCGCCCTCGACACCAGCGACGATGCCGCGATCCTCGATGCCATGGCCGCGCATCCGATCCTGATCGAGCGCGCAATCGTCATGACCGACAAGGGCGCAGTGATCGCCCGTCCGCCGGAAAAGGCGCGCGACGTCCTGTAACGTCACCATGGCGTAACATTGCCATGATTGAGGGCTTGCTTTGGCGGGCGGAAGCCGTAGCTTCCCCCCATGGCAAAGGAACCGGCATTGGCGACTATCGCCGTTTACAGCCTGAAGGGCGGGGTGGGCAAAACCACCTTTGCGATCAATCTCGCCTGGGCGTCGGCGACCATTTCCAAACGGCGGACATTGCTGTGGGATCTGGACCCGCAGGCGGCATCGAGCTGGCTGATTTCCACCGACAGCAAGAGCCGGGACGCCGCACAGGCGATATTCAGCAAGGATGTAGAAGTCCGCAAGCTGATCCAGCCGTCGACAGTGCCGGGGCTGGACCTGATCGCCGCCGACACGTCATTGCGCAGCCTGGACCATCTGTTCCGCGAAATGGACAAGAAGAAGCGGTTGTCCAAGCTGATCGAAAGTCTGGGCAAGGATTATGACCGCATCATCCTCGATTGTCCGCCGGGCCTGACCGAAACCAGCGAGCAGGTGCTGCGCGCCGCGAACATCATTGTCATTCCCGTGATCCCATCCCCCTTGTCGCAGCGCGCGATGGGCGAAGTGGCCCGCTATCTGGTGCAGCGGGGCGGCAGCCATGCGCCGATCCTGCCGGTCTATTCGATGGTGGATCGCCGCCGGACATTGCATCGCAAGGCGCTGGACGAACAGCCCGACTGGCCCGCCATCCCGATGGCCAGCGCGATCGAGCAGATGACCGTGCGCCGCAAGCCGCTGGGCGCCTTTGCCCCGGCATCGACCCCTGCGAAGGATTTTGCCGCGCTCTGGACAATGGTCGAACGCCAATTGCAGGGCAATTAGGCCCGCGCCCGCTCCTGGGGCGGCGGGAAAAGGCCAATGGCGTCCTGCGCGGCCATGGGACGGCCGAAATAATAGCCCTGCACCTTTTTGCAGCCCAGTTGCCGCACCATTTCCAGCTCGACCTCGGTTTCCACGCCTTCAGCCGTGGTCGTCATGCCCAGACTCTCGGCCAGCGTCACGACGGCACGGATGATCGCCAGGCTTTCAGGCGTGTTTTTCGACGCGCCGACCACGAAGCTGCGGTCGATCTTGATCGTGTTGAAACGGGTGCGGCTGAGATAGCCGAGCGATGAATAGCCGGTGCCGAAATCATCGAGCGAAAGCTGGATGCCAAGGCCGAGCAACTGGTCGAGCACCCGCAGCGCGCCAGCATCCTCGTTCATGAACACGCTTTCGGTGACTTCCAGTTCCAGGCGCCGTGCTTCCAGCCCGCTCTGCGCCAATGCGGACACGACCGCAGATACGAAACTGGGATTGGTCAATTGTTCGGCGGACACGTTGACGGCAATCCGCACATCGTCGGGCCAGCGCATCGCTTCCATGCAGGCGGTGCGCAGCACCCATTCGCCGATGGGTGCGATCAGCCGGGCTTCTTCGGCGACAGGCACGAATTTGGCCGGCGAAATCGGGCCCATTTCCGGGTGGGTCCAGCGCACCAGCGCTTCAAACCCCAACACGCGGCCGCTGGTCGCATCCACCACCGGCTGATAGAGGACGTGAAGCTGGTCCTTGGCCAGCGCCTCGCGCAGGGCCAGTTCGAGCAGCCGCCTTTCTTCCGCCTTGGCATGCAATTGCGGCTCATAGGCGCAATGCAGCCCGCCGCCCTCATCCTTCGCGCGATAGAGCGCCAGGTCCGCGCTGCGGATCAGCGATTCCGATTCTCCCCCGTCCATCGGCGACATCGCCGAACCGACCGACGCGCCCACATAGAGCATATGCTGATCGACCTGATAAGGCGCCGACAGCGCGCTGATGATGGCGGAGGAAAGTTGTTCGATGCGGTGACTGTCAGAGACGGTCGGAATGACCACGCCAAATTCGTCGCCGCCGATACGCCCGCAAAATTCCGGGCCTGAACAGATTTGTCGCAGACGGCGCGCGACCTGGCTCAGCAGCTTATCGCCAGTCTGGTGCCCCAGCGTGTCATTGATCGCCTTGAACCGGTCCAGATCGATCATCAGGAAGCCGCAGCCCGGCGTTCGTCCACGGGTTGCCGCCATCGCCTTGTCCAGCGCTTCGCGCAGATGGCTGCGATTGGGCAGGCCGGTGAGCGGATCGAAGCGCGCCAGCCTGGCGATCTTGTCCGCCGATTCGCGTTGCGCCGTGACATCCGACGCAACCCCGCGAAAGCCCAGAAAAAGCCCGTTTTCATCATGGCGCGGCGAAGCGGACAATTCCCACCAGCGGGTTTCGCCCTTCACCTCGACCGGAAGAACCAGGTTGCTGAAACTTTCGCGCCGCTTGAGATGATCGGCCAGACTATGCAGTCCAGCGGCGAAACGGCCGCTTTCCCAACTGCTGCCCGCCAAAATCTGGACAAGGGGTTCGCCTTCCAGCTGGGCTGGGTCCAGCCCCATGGTTTCGGCAAAGCGCGTAGACACGCTGCTGATACGGCGTAGTGAATCGGTCTGCCACAACCAGTCGGACCCACCGCCTTCATATTCGCGCAGCAACAGGCTGACGACCTCGCTCTTTTCCTCCAGTTGCACGCTGGTGCTATGCTGACGCGCGAAGGTGCGGGCGTAGATGACACAACCGATCAGCAGCGACAGCGCATAGCTGGTCGCCAGCGCGCGCAGCGGCAACTGGCCGCCATCGTGGAACATGCCGAACAGGCCGGCGATGCAGGGCAATAGGAAGGCGGCGGCAGACAATGGCGTCGCGGCATAGCTGATCGCGCCACACACCATGATGCAACTGATCAGCGTCCACAGCGCCACCAGTTCCTCGGTCTCCCCCGATTGAGAGACAAGCATCATGCAGGCGGCCCATATGATGCCCTGCAACAATGCGCCAAGACCATGCCGACGCAGATCGCGGCTCGTCAGGCCACTATTGTTCGCGTTGCGCCGGGCGCGGTCCATCAGCACGCCAACCAGGGTGCAGCCGATCAACCCGGCGCTCCAAAGCCCCAGCATGACCGGCGAACAGCAGTGGGTAAAAACCTGCCAGATGAACACCAGGCCGCACAGGTTCATCACCTGCCGCAACAAGGCGACGCTGTCTGCCGTGCGCAATTGCGCTTCGAGCACCCGCGTTCCGACATCGTCACTGACCTGGCACAGGCCCGTCATCGCGCGCAGCGATGCGCGTTCCTGACGGTCCGGCTCGACGATATGGTTCGAATTGCTGCCCACGATCCCGCGATAGCAGCGATGCGTTATGATTTGGTAAGCCCGCCGATCGCGCGGCGATCAGCCTCAGGCCGCGATGTCGTAAGGGCGGATCTCACCGGTCAGATAGAGGTTGCGCGCCTTGGACCGGCTCAATTTCCCCGAACTGGTGCGTGGCAGGGTGCGCGGCGGCACCAGTTCGACGACACAGTTCATGCCGGTGATCGCGCGGACCCGTTCGCGAATCTGGTCGCGCAGGCGGGACCGTTCGTCATTGTCGGAGGTGCGGCAATGGACCAGCACCGCGGGTGCTTCTTCCCCGCCCGGCGTGGTAATGGCGAAGGCGGCGATGTCGCCCTGCTTGAAGCCCGGCAGCTGCTCGACCGCCCATTCAATATCCTGCGGCCAGTGATTCTTGCCGTTGATGATGATCATGTCCTTGGCGCGGCCGACAATGTAGAGATAGCCGTCGCTCAGATAGCCCATGTCGCCGGTGTCGAGCCAGCCGTCAGCCATGCAGGCATCGGTCGCGGCCTGATCCCGGAAATAGCCGACCATCAGCGAAGGGCCGGTGGTCCACACCTTGCCAATCTGGCGCTCGTTCAGCGGGCCGCCATCCTCATCGCGGATTTCCACGGTCATACCGCGCGCGGGCTTGCCGCAATTGACGATCGAGCGGAAGCGCTGGGGGCGGCCTTCGGTCGCGTCGCCGCCCGACAGGTCGGTTTCCTCGACCAGTTCGACGATGATTCCTTCGCCCGGCGGCATGATGGTGACGGCCAGCGTCGCTTCGGCCAGGCCATAGCTTGGCAGGAAGGCGTTGGGCGAAAAGCCCGCATCGGCAAAGGCGTCGACGAAGCTCTGCATCACGTCAGGACGGATCATGTCCGCGCCATTGCCCGCCAGCCGCCAGCGGGACAGATCGAACCGATCCTGCGCCTTGGTCTGGCTGGACATGCGACGCGCGCAAATATCGTAGCCGAAGGTTGGCGAATAGCTGATCGATGTGCCTTCATTGCGGCTGATCAGGTCCAGCCAGGCCAGCGGGCGGCGGGCAAAATCCTCGGTCTTCATATAATCGGTCGACACCTGGTTGGCGACGACGGACAGGAAGCAGCCGACCAGCCCCATGTCATGATACCAGGGCAGCCAGCTAATGCAGCGATCGCTGTCCTGCACTTCCATGCCATGGCTATGCGCAGCCAGATTGCTGAGCAGCGCATGATGCGTCACGGCGACGCCATGGGGGAAGCGGGTCGATCCGCTCGAATATTGCAGATAGGCGATGTCCTGCGCCTGCGCCCTGGGCAGGTCGGCCGGAACGGCATCGCGGGCGATGAAATCTTCAAATGCGATGCTCTCGACCGCCTTCTGACGGCCCGATTCACCCGCCATCTCGGCCAGTTCTGCGGGGAACAGGAACAGCATCGGGTCGCAGCTGGAAAGCTGGACGTTAAGCTGGTCGATATAACTTTCCTTGCCGCCAAAGCTGGTCGGCAGCGGCAATGGCACCGGCCAGGCGCCCGCATAGATGATGCCGAAGAAGAGTTGGGCGAAATCGACGCCGGTTTCCGCAACCAGCGCGACCCGGTCCTGCGGCTTGACGCCATGCGCGATCAGCCGATGGGCGCAGGCGATGGCGTCGCTGCGCAACTCGCTGAACGGATAGGGCCGCGCCAGATTGCCGCGGGCATCATGGAAATTGAGGCCGCGCACACCCTGCGCCGCATAGTCGAGCGCCTCGCCCAGCGTCTCGAAGTCCGAGAAACGGCGCGGCAGAACATCAGTGGTCGGCGTCGGTGCCATCATCTCTTGCGAACCCGTCATATTGGTTTCACCCAATGTCATAAATTATGTGATCGGCGCGGCCGCTATCATCTTTGACCGCGACATGCACCGGATATTAGATTCCAGTCCGCCCTTTTAGCGCACAAGGCACGGTGAAATTCCGGCCCGACTGTGGCATAAAGATGGCGGCTGGCGCATGAAGGCGCAATATGACCAGCAAACGCCCCCGCCCACCGCTTGACGAAGACAGCCTGCGCGACGCCGCGCTGCGTTATGTCAGCCGGTTCGCGACCAGCCGGGGCAAGCTGCTTGCCTATCTGCAACGCAAGATCAAGGAATGTGGCTGGGGCGGCGAGCATCCGGCTGACCTGCCCGCCCTGGTCGATCGGCTGGCGGGCCTCGGCTATGTCGATGACAGCCAATATGCGGTGATGAAGAGCGCGGCGCTGGGTCGCCGGGGCTATGGCGCGCGCCGGATCGACGAAAGCCTGCGCGCCGCGGGCATCGCCCCGGCCGACCGCGCGGATGCCGATGCGCAGGTGGACGCGGAACGCTGGATCGCGGCGGAACGCTATGCCCGGCGCAAACGGATCGGCCCCTATGCCAGCGCAGCGCCCGACCCCAAGCAGCGGGAAAAGGCGATCGCCGCCTTTCTGCGCGCGGGCCATAGCTATGCGATCGCCCGGCGCTGGGTCGATGCCGCGCCAGGGCAAATGCCGGAAGCGGAGGAATGAAGGTTAACCCCCTCCCCTCGCCACGCAAATCGCATTAGGCAGACGCAATGACGCGCTTTCCCGCCCTGATCGCTCTTGCCATGCTCGCGGCCTGTTCCAGCCAGCCCCCATCGGCAGGCGGCAATTCGGCAGGCGGCAATATGGTCGATAAGGAGGCTGCCAGCGCTGCGCCTTCCGCCGCGCTGTTGCCGCTGGTGATCCAGAGCAGGAACGGCGTGCGGCGCTTCTCCGTCGAGGTCGCCGCGACGCCGCAGCAGCAGGAAGCGGGACTGATGTTCCGCAAGGAACTGGCGGATAATGGCGGGATGCTGTTCCCCATGGACCCGCCACGCACGGCGAGTTTCTGGATGAAGAATACGCTGATCCCGCTCGACATGCTCTTCATCCGCACCGATGGGACGATCGCCTTCATCGGTGCCGACAGCGTCCCCTATTCGCGCGAGCCGGTGTCGGCAGGCGTTCCTGTGGCCGCTGTGCTGGAAATAGGCGGTGGGCGCGCGGCCGAGCTGGGCATCAAGGAAGGCGACGTCGTGCAATGGGGCGGCTGCGCCGTGCCGACGGAAAAACTGCGGACGGAATTGAATTTCTGCCCCGGATGATCGTCACGCCCCGGCGAACAGGCGGATTTTTTGCAGCCGCATTGCCGCTGATGGGCATCAGCACACTCCCAAAACGCCTTGCCAATCCCCCGTCGCAGCGGCTAAGCGCGTGAGCCATGGGAATCCTCGGCAAGATCTTCACCTGGTGGGATGGCGCGACCATCGGCACCTCGCTGTTCACCGCTCGCAAGGGCCAGAAGGTGGGCGAGGATATTCAGGGCAATGTCTATTATGAAGGCGGCAGCGACGTCCATGGCGTGCCGCGCCGCTGGGTAATCTATAACGGCACGAATGACGCCAGCCGGGTTCCGGCCGAATGGCACGGCTGGTTGCATCATTCGATCGAAGGGACGCCCGAAAGCTTCCTGCCGCCGCCGCGCATCTGGGAACGGGAATTCACGCCCAACGCCACCGGCACCGCACTTGCCTATCGCCCGTCCGGCGCGATGGAAAAGGGCGGCCTGCGCCAGAAGGCGACCGGCGATTATGAGGCATGGAGCCCCGACGCATCATGATCCGCCGTCCGGCGGGGGCTTGCCTGTCGATCCTGCTTGGCGCGCCACTGTTGGCGCTGTCCGCCTGTGGCGGCAATGACGTGCCCACCACCAACCAGACCGGACCGGTCAAGGTAGAGGGCTCGCCGATCCAGTCGAGCAACGCCGCCACCCTGCCCGGCACGCCGATGGCGGACCGGGTGGCCGTGATCGGCCTGCTCAACAAGCGCAACGGCCTGACCCGCGACCTGACGATGAAGCCGGGCGAAGCCTTGCGCGTGGGCGATGCGATCGTGCGGCTTCAGGCCTGCGAAACCAGCGCGCCATGGGAAAATGTCCAGGAAACCGGCGCTTTCGTGCAGTTGGACGTGCGCAGCAGCGCGGACGGCAAATGGCGGCGCAACTTTTCCGGCTGGCTGTTCCGCGAACGGCCAGACCGCAACGTCGTGCAGCACCCGGTCTATGATGTGTGGGTCAGAAGCTGCGCGATGGCATGGCCCGAAAGCGGCCCCGCATCGGTCAAGATCGGCGGCAAGGGCGAACCAGTCACCGCATCCCGTGCCAGCGGCGCGAACGCCAGTTCCGCAGCGACACCCGCGCCTGCCGACAGCACGCCCGATCCCGCCCCCAGCGGCACGCCACCGACCGCCGCCCCCAGCAACTGAAGATAATCACGCTGGGCGATCTCCACCGCGCCGAGTGAGCGGAGATGTTCGGTCATGAACTGGCAGTCGAGCAAGGTAAAGCCCGCAAAGCGCAGCCGCGCAACCAGCCAGGCCAACGCGACCTTTGAGGCATCGGTGCGGCGCGACACCATCGATTCGCCAAAGAAGGCGCGGCCCAGCGACACCCCGTACAACCCGCCGACCAGCTCCTCCCCCTCCCACACCTCGATGGAATGGGCAAAGCCGTGCGCGTGGAGTTGGCGGTAGGATTGTTCGATCGGACCGTTGATCCAGGTCGATGGCCGATCCGGCGCGGCCTGCGCGCATAGCGCCACGATCCCGGCGAAATCGCGATTGGCCGTGACACGAAACTGGTCGCGACGGAGCGTTTTCGACAGCGAGTGCGACATATGAAAAGCATCGAGCGGCAAAATCGCCCGGCGCTTGGGTTCGACCCAATAAACTTCCTCTGCCTCCCGATCGTCCGACATGGGGAATACGCCGATGGCATAGGCTTGCAGCAGGAGCAGCGGGTCGATCGTCATCGCCTTCCCCTCTAACGGCATCCGTCCATGCGGTCATCACCGGACTCGACAGGATCGCGCAAAAGCGCCACCACATTGCCGGCTTCGGGGGGAGCGGAAACGATGGCACAGGACCGGACGGGCAGCGACGCCGCCAGCCTCTTTGCCTCACCGGCGCGGTTGCTGGTGGGGACGCTGATCTTCGTCGCCATCGTCTTTGTTGCGGCGGTGTCGGCCTATGTCGCGGCGGGATGGCCGATCGCGGACGCCGCCTATATGGTAACTTTGACCATATTTTCAGTGGGTTATGGCGAAGTCCGGCCGATCGCCACACCCTATCTGCGCGTCGTGACGATCGCCACGATGGTGCTGGGCTGCACCGGCATGATCGTGCTGACCGGCGCGCTGGTGCAGATGTTCGCGGCCATTCAACTACGCCGATTGCTGGGACTGGATCGCATGCAGACTTTGATCGAACGGCTGAATGGCCATGTAGTGATTTGCGGCTTTGGCCGGATCGGCGTGCAACTGGCCAAGGAACTGCACGCGGCGGGCACGCCCTTTGTCATATTGGAGCGCGACGGTGGCAAGATCGCCGAGGCGCAGACGCTGGGCTATCTGTGCCATCGCGGCGAGGCGACGGAGGAAAGCGCGCTGCGCGCCGTCCGCATCGACCGGGCAAAGATATTGGCCACCGTCCTGCCCGATGACGCCGCCAATGTGTTCATCACCCTGTCCGCCCGCAACATCAATCCGGACCTGGAGATCATTGCGCGGGGCGAGGCGCCGACCACGGAAAGCAAGCTGCTGCACGCAGGCGCGGACAAGGTCGTGCTGCCCACCCATATCGGCGCGGAGCGGATCGCCGAGATGATCCTCTATCCATCGACCGCCGGGTTCATCGCCGATTCGACCGAAATGGGGCAGATGAAGCGCGGCCTGCACGAATTCGGGCTGGAACTGGAAATGGTCGTCGTGCCGGACAAGGGCGCGATGACCGGCGTGACCGTGGGAGAGGCGGAACGACGCGGCCGGGGCGCGTTCTTTATCGTCCAGATCGACCATGCCAATGGCAAGAGCATCCAGCATCCCGGTGAGGAAGTGCGACTGGAGGCGCAGGATCAGGTGCTGCTGGTGGTGCGCGGCAGCCGCGTATCGGCGGGCGCGATCTTCACCGCCCCGGCGCAACGCCAGCGCACCGGGCGAACATTCTTCGGATAGCCAGCCGGCGATTGACTTGGGGAAACGCAGGCCTACCCTCGCCCCCATGAAATGCCTTCGCCTTGCGGCGCTGCCGCTGCTGTTCGCCGCCCTGCCCGCGCAGGCCGCGCCCGATCCCTATGCGGCGCGGATCGCCCGCGTCCTCAAAGCCACGCCGCTGATCGACGGCCATAATGACTGGCCCGAAGCCCTGGCGGAAAAGGCGAAGGACGCGCGCTGGACGATGGACCTGACGCAACTCAATCCGAAGCAATATCATACCGACATCAAGCGGCTGAAAGCTGGCGGCGTTGGCGGGCAGTTCTGGTCGGTCTGGGTATCGGCGGACCTGCCGCAGGACCGCCAAGTCAAGGATACGCTGGACCAGATCGGCATGGTGCACAGTCTGGCCGAACGCTATCCGCGCGACTTTGCGCTGGTGACGACCGCAGCGCAGATGCGGGCCGCGCACAAGGCCGGGCGGATCGGATCGCTGATCGGGGTCGAGGGTGGCGGGCAGATCGACGGCAGCCTGGCGGTACTGCGCGCCTATCGCGGGCTGGGCGCGGCCTATCTGACGCTGACCCATAGTCGCACGATCGACTGGGCCGACAGCGCGACCGACAACCCGAAGCATGACGGACTGACCCCGTTCGGCGAGGATGTGGTGCGCGAACTCAATCGCCTGGGCATGCTGGTGGATCTAAGCCATGTCAGCGAGGCAACGATGCTGGACGCATTGCGGGTGACGAAGGCGCCAGTCATCTTCTCCCACTCCAACGCCCGCGCGCTGTGCGACACGCCGCGCAATATATCGGACGCGGTGCTGAAGCAGGTCGCGGCCAATGGCGGGGTCGTGATGGTCAATTTCGCCGCCCAATATGTGTCCGAAGCCCGCCGCGTCTGGGGCGCGGACCGCAGCGCGGAGATTGCCCGCTATAATGCGCCGCCCTTTGGCGGGCTGTATATCGGCGATCCCAAGGGCGCGGAAAAGGCGCTGGCAGCATGGGAAGCGGCGCACCCGGAGCCGGTAGCGACGATCGGACAGGTGGTCGATCATATCGAGCATATCGTCAAGATCGCTGGACACGACCATGTCGGCATCGGCAGCGATTTCGACGGCGTGGGTGATTTGCCCGAAGGCTTGGGCGGGGTCGAGAGCTATCCGGCATTGCTGGCCGAACTGATGCGGCGCGGGTGGAGCGACGCGGACGTGGCCAAGCTGGTCGGCGGCAACGTGCTGCGGGTGATGGAAGCGGCGGAGAAGGTGGCCGGTTAGCGGGGTGGGCCTGCGCACGCTGGCGCTGGCCCATCCCTCGCTCCCGTCAGTTCGACGCTGCGGCCTGCACCTCGGTGATCAGCTTCAGCACCTGTTCTGCATGTTCCTTCCGGCAGATCAGCAGGTCGGGCATATACACGTCGCGCTGGTTGTAGATCAGCGGGCTGCCGTCGATGCGGCTGGCATGCAGGCCGTGGGCGAGCGCGACGGCGGCCGGGGCCATGCTGTCCCATTCATATTGCCCGCCCGAATGCAGGTAGATGTCCGCCTGTCCCAGGATGATCGCCATGGCCTTCGCCCCGGCGCTGCCCATCGGCACCAGTTCCGCGCCCAGTTTCTCCGCGACTGCCACCGCTTCGGCGGCGGGACGGGTGCGGCTGACCACCATGCGCAGTTGCGCAGGGGCGGGTGGCACCACGCGCGGCTGGTCGGTGCGAATGACGGCGCCGCCATCCAGCCCCGGCAGCGCGACCGCGCCGATCGCCGGCTTGCCGTCGATTGCCAGCCCCACATGCACCGCCCAGTCGGCGCGCGCTTCGCCATATTCGCGGGTGCCATCGACCGGATCGACGATCCAGACACGCGACTGGCTCAGCCGATCTTCATTGTCCTTTTCCTCTTCGGACAACAGGCCGTCCTCAGCCCGTACCTCGCGCAGGGCGTGGCACAGGAACTGGTTGGCGGTCTGGTCACCCGCCTTGCCCAGCGCCTTGGGGCTGAAAAGCCCGCTGGCGCGCACCTCCAGCAGGATGCGCCCGGCGGTTTCGGCGAGATGGACCGCGAGTTCCGCGTCAGTCATGCCGCCGCTCATGGGATCAGCCTCGCGACGATGGCGTCAGCGGCTTCTTCGGCCGTCATCGCCACGGTATCGACGCGGATTTCCGGGTCGAGCGGGGTTTCATAGGGACTGTCGATGCCGGTGAAGTTTTTAAGCTCACCCGACCTTGCCTTTTTGTAGAGCCCCTTGACGTCGCGCGCTTCGGCATCGGCCAGCGGCGTGTCGATATGCACCTCGATAAATTCGCCCGGCTGCATCATCTGGCGCACCATGTCGCGTTCCGAACGGAAGGGCGAGATGAAGGCAGTGATGACGATCAACCCCGCATCGGTCATCAGCTTGGCGACTTCGCCCACGCGGCGGATATTTTCCACCCGGTCGGCGTCGGTGAAGCCCAGATCCTTGTTAAGGCCGTGGCGAACATTGTCGCCGTCGAGCAGGAAGGTATGGCGGTTCATCCGCGCCAGCTTCTTTTCGACAAGGTTGGCGATGGTCGATTTGCCCGCACCCGACAGGCCGGTGAACCACAGCACCGCCGGCTTCTGATTCTTCAGCCCGGCGTGGAATTCACGGCTGACGTCGGTGGCCTGCCAATGGACATTCTGCGCCCGGCGAAGCGAGAAGTGCAGCATGCCCGCGGCGACCGTGGCGTTGCTGATCTTGTCGATCAGGATGAAGCCGCCCAGCGTCCGGTTCTGGGCATAGGGTTCGAACACGATCTGCTTGTCGGTGGACAGGTTGGCGACGCCGATGGCGTTGAGATCCAGCGTCTTGGCCGCCAGATGCTCCATCGTGTTGACGTTGACCTGATATTTGGGCTGCTGGATGGTCGCGGTGACCATCTGGGTGCCGATCTTGAGCCAGTAGGAGCGGCTGGGCAGCATCTCTTCATCGGCCATCCACACGATCGTCGCCTCGAACTGATCGGCGGCCTGCGGCGGATTGTCGGCGAGCGCGATGACATCGCCGCGCGAGCAGTCGATTTCATCGGCGAAGCAGAGCGTGACCGACTGGCCAGCGACGGCCTGATCCAGATCGCCATCCATCGTGACGATGCGGCTGACGGTCGAGGTCTTGCCCGACGGCAGGACGCGGATGGCGTCGCCGGGCTTGACCGTGCCCGTGGCGATCAGGCCGGAAAAGCCACGGAAGTCGAGGTTCGGGCGGTTGACCCACTGCACCGGCATGCGGAAGGGCTTGTCGGCGTCGACCGCGCTGTTGACCTCGACGGTTTCGAGATGCTCGATCAGCGCCGGGCCGGTGTACCAGGGCGTGTTTTCCGACGGGCCGGTGATATTGTCGCCCTTGAAACCGGAAATCGGCATCGGCGTGAAGGCGGTGATGCCGATGCTGTTCGCAAATTCGGTGTAATCGGCGACGATCTTGTCGAATACCGCCTGATCATAGTCGACCAGATCCATCTTGTTGACGGCCAGCACGATGTTGCGGATGCCGATCAGATGGGCGAGGTAGCTGTGGCGACGGGTTTGCGTCAATATGCCCTTGCGCGCGTCGATCAGGATGACGGCCAGGTCCGCGGTGGACGCGCCGGTCACCATGTTGCGGGTATATTGTTCGTGGCCGGGCGTATCGGCGACGATGAACTTGCGCTTTTCGGTAGCGAAGAAGCGATAGGCGACGTCGATCGTGATGCCCTGTTCCCGCTCGGCGGCAAGGCCGTCGACGAGGAGGGCGAAGTCGATCTCCTGCCCCTGCGTGCCGACGCGCTTGGAGTCGGCCTCCAGCGCGGCAAGCTGATCCTCGAAGATCATCTTGCTGTCATAGAGCAGGCGGCCGATCAGCGTCGACTTGCCGTCATCCACCGACCCGCAGGTGATGAAGCGCAGCATCGTCTTGTGCTGATGCACATCCAGATAGGCGTCGATATCCTCGGCAATAAGGGCGTCGGTCTTGTAGATGGGGTCTGTGAGGGTGTCGGTCATATCGCTACCTCGTCATCCCAGCGAAGGCTGGGATCTCGTTGATCTTGGGGAGAGTCAGGCGGCCTGAGGCCCCAGCTTTCGCTGGGGTTGACGCTTCGGAACGCTGCGCATTCCGTGGCGCGTCAAAAATAGCCCTCCTGCTTCTTCTTCTCCATGCCAGCGCCGCCGGCGTCCTTGTCGATCGCGCGGCCCTGCCGTTCCGACGTCGTGGTCAACAGCATTTCCTGAATGACTTCAGGCAGGGTCGCAGCCTCGCTCTCCACCGCGCCGGTCAGCGGATAGCAGCCCAGGGTGCGGAAGCGGATCGAGCGTTCGACCGGCACTTCGCCCGGTTCGAGCGGGAAGCGGTCATCATCGACCATCAGCAACATGCCGTCGCGCTCCACCGTCGGGCGCTTGGCCGAGAAATAGAGCGGGACGATCGGAATGTCGTTCAGGTGGATATATTGCCAGATGTCGAGCTCGGTCCAGTTGGAGATGGGGAAGACGCGAATGCTCTCACCCTTCGCCTTGCGGGCATTGTAGAGGTTCCACAGCTCCGGTCGCTGATTCTTGGGGTCCCAGCCATGGGAAGCGGTGCGGAACGAGAAGATGCGCTCCTTGGCACGGCTCTTTTCTTCATCGCGGCGCGCGCCGCCAAAGGCTGCGTCGAAACCGTAGAGGTTGAGCGCCTGCTTCAGCCCTTCGGTTTTCCACATGTCGGTGTGGAGCGCGCCATGGTCGAACGGGTTGATGCCCCGGTCCTTGGCTTCCTGATTCTGATAGACCAGCAATTCCATGCCGCTTTCCTGCGCCATCCGGTCGCGCAGCTTGTACATTTCCTGAAACTTCCAGGTCGTGTCGACATGCAGCAGCGGAAAGGGCGGCGGCGAAGGATAGAAGGCCTTGCGCGCCAGATGCAGCATCACGGCTGAATCCTTGCCGACGGAATAGAGCATGACCGGCTTTTCCGCCTCCGACACCACTTCCCGCAGGATGTGGATGCTCTCGGCTTCGAGTCGCTCCAGATGGGTCAGGGTTTTTGCGTCTACCATGCGGTCCTCGGCTTGATTGTGCGTCCCCTATGGCAGCAAAGCCAAAGGACTGGACCTCCCATATGGGAGGATGTATGAACATGGCCCATGCGGCTGGACGATGGCGGATTATTGGCGGCCCTGCACGAAGGGATGTTCCAGCAACCGCTGTGGCATGACTTTCTTGAAAAACTGCGAATGCGCACCGGCGCCATCTATACGACGCTGGTCTTTCGCCCGGTGGATGAGGATGCGATCGTCGAATTGCATGCCGGACCGCCGCCGCCGACCCATTTGCACAGCCTGTTCATCGAAAAATATGGCCGCGACCCCTTCCCCTATCGCCACATGCGCGAAGGGCGGGCCTATACGCTGGCCGAATTGCTGGAACAGAGCGCCCCGGTCGATCGCGCCCTGCCCCGCGACCCGGTGCTGCCGCAGGGGATAACGGATATGCGGTCGATCCGCGTAACCGAGCCGAGCGGCGTAGATGGCTGGCTGGCCTGCGCGGGAGGAGCCTCGATCGGATCGGCGGTCAGCGCGCTGCTGACCGGGCTGGCGCCGCATCTGCGTATCGCGTTGCGATCCTTCGTCGCGCTGGAGCGGGAGAAATTGCGATCGACGCTGACGACCGAAGCGTTCGGGCGGCTCAACTTCGGCTGGCTGACGCTCGATGCGCGCTGCCGCATTATCGACATGACGGCCCATGTCGAACAATTATTCCAGCGTACCAGCGTGTTGCGGCGCGGGCGCTATGACCGGCTGACCCCGGAATCGCCGCTGATCGACCGGGAACTGACCGCGCTGGTCAAGCAGATGGCCGACGACCCGGACAGTCGACCGCGCGCGATCAACCTGAGCCGCGATCCATGGATGGACATATTGGTCTCGCCCATCCGGGGACGGTCGGTATCGGCGGGATCGACCCCGGTGGCGATCGCCTATCTGAGCGGCGATCGCTGGTCGCAGGCGGACCGGTGCGAACAATTGGTGGAACTGTTCGGCCTGCTGCCAAGCGAGGCGCGCCTTGCCTGGGCGATCGCGCAGGGCATTCCCATCAGCGAGGCTGCGGCGAACCTTGGCATCACGGTGGAAACCGCGCGCAATTACAGCAAGAAAATCTATGCCAAGACCGGCGCGCGCGGACAGGCGGAACTGGTGCGGATCGTGCTGACGAGCGTGCTGGCGATTGCGTGATTGGGGAAATCCGATGAGCACCCATCATCCGTTCGTTTCGAGCGAAGTCGAGAAACGTCGCGCACAGGTTTCTCGACTTCGCTCGAAACGAACGGAGGTTGGAGTTTACCCTGAAATGATCATGCTTCAGGTGACCGCCGCCTCCAGCAACCTGATCGTACCTGCGCCAGCGTCCATTTCCGCCTGCACCCCTTCCGGCAGGCTGAACTGGTTGGCGACATGGCCAAACAGCGCGCCCTGAAACGCCGGGACGCCGAGTGGCTCCAGATGCTGTTGCAGCACCTCTGACAGCGTGAAGCCGCCATAGGAGGGGCCAGCAGCGGTGCAGCTGCTGCACTGGCCGAATATGACGCCCGCCAGCTTTCCCAACACCCCGCCCAGCGCCAACTGGGTCAGCATCCGGTCGATCCGGTAGGGGGCTTCGTCAATATCCTCGATAAACAGGATCGCGCCGGTAAAGTCGGGCAGCCAGCCAGTGCCCATCAGCGCCGCCAGCACGGTAAGATTGCCGCCCAGCAATCGCCCGCGCGCCACGCCGGGGCGAAAGGTGCGGATACGCCCGCTGCGCTGGACCAGCCGGTCCTCCGTCCCCGGCGGATTGGCGAAGGTCGGGGTTTCCGCGTCAAACGCCACGGCACGAAACGCGTCCCAGGATAATTTGCCCCAGCTGCTCGCGGCATTGGGACCATGAATGGTCGTAAAGCCCGCCTTCGCCGCGAAAGCCAGATGCAGCGCGGTGATGTCCGAAAAGCCGACCAGCAGCTTGGGGTGGGCGCGGATCGTCGCGAAATCCAGATAGGGCAGCAGGCGCGCGCAGCCCCAGCCGCCGCGCACCGCGAACAGCGCCTTGACCGACGGATCGGCATAGAAGGCGTTGATGTCCGCCGCCCGATCCGCATCCTTGCCCGCCAGATAGCCATGGCGCTGCGCCAGATGGGGCGCATCCTTGGGCTTCAGCCCCATGGCGAGGATGGTTTCGCGCACCAGATCAAGGTCGAACCCGTCATCGGTAAAGCCCGCAGGTTCGATCAGCCCGACCGTGTCACCGGGCCGCAGGCGCGGTGGCTTCACCAGCCTCGGCGGCGCGACGGGTGGGGGCGCGACGGGCGGCGATTTGGCCGCGACCAGCAATGCGCCCATGCCGCCCATCAGAGCGCGGCGATCCAGTGCGATCGTCAAAAGCTGCTCCTGTCCTTGCGCCGATAGCCGCCATCCGTCCACAACAGGTCTATGTCGGGATAATGGCAATCCCCCGATGGCGGACGACCAAAGGCAAGAAACGCGCAATCATCGTCGCTTTCGTTCAGCAGATGGTGGCCGTTGGGTTCGCCCTTGGGAAAGACCGCCATGTCGCCCGACCGCATGAGCGTGCGGGCGTCATTCTCCACCAGCACCGCCTCGCCTGCCAGCATGACGACAAATTCATCCTCATCCTCATGCCAGTGGCGCTGGGACGATGCGCCGCCGGGCTTCAGCACGACATGGCTGACACCAAAATCGGTAAGGCCAAGCGCCGGTCCCAGCCGCCGCACCCATCGATGCGCCACGGCCTGATCATGCGGCGGCGGATAGCCGGTGGTGTTCGTCAGCGCGACTATTTCTGGATCGATCCGTGGCACGGCCTCTTCTCCTGCTGCTGCTGGTCAAGCGGCATGGCTTTCGCTAACGCACGGGCATGACCATGACCAGAGCCAATGATGACGTGGTGGCGCTTGCCCGGCAGCTGCTTGCCTGTCCATCCGTAACGCCAGCGACCGGGGCGGTGTTCGCCGCGCTTGAGGACATGCTGCTGCCTTTGGGCTTTACCGTGGATCGGTTCGTGGTCGGCGAAGCGCCCGACGGGCCGGTCGAAAATCTGCTGGCATGGCGCACTACCGGCGCAGGGCCGCACTTCGCCTTTGCCGGACATCTGGACGTGGTGCCACCCGGACCCGGCTGGACCAGCGATCCGTTCGCGCCGGAGATTCGCGGCGACCTGCTCTACGGACGCGGCGCGGTGGACATGAAGGGATCGATCGCCGCCTTCGTCGCCGCGCTGGGTACCCTGCCCGACGACCTGCCCGGCACGATCAGCCTGATCATCACCGGGGATGAGGAAGGCCCGGCCGTCTATGGCACGCTGGCGCTGATGGAGCGGATGGCCGCGCGCGAACTGCGCCCGGACCTGTGCGTCGTGGGTGAACCGACATCGTCGGCCCGGCTGGGCGATGTGGTCAAGATCGGACGGCGCGGGTCGGTGAATATGTGGATCAGCGTGGCCGGAACCCAGGGCCATGTCGCGTATCCGCATCTGGCCGACAATCCCGTGCCCCGCCTGGTCCGCATCCTGGCCGCGATCGATGCGCTGGTGCTGGACGAAGGGACCGACTGGTTCCAGCCCAGCAATATAGAGATTACCGACATGGAGGTTGGCAACCCCACCACCAATGTCATTCCCGGCGCGGCGAACGCGCGCATCTCTATCCGCTTCAACGACCAGCATAGCGGCGCTTCGCTCGTCGAACGGATCAGTGCGATAGCGGCGGTCGAGGGCGGCACGGTGATGGCCAAGATCAGCGGCGAACCCTTTCTGACCGCACCGGGCACATTGTCCAATCTGGTGTCGGGCGCGATCCGGCAGGTAACAGGCGTGGAGGCGGAACTGTCCACCACGGGCGGCACGTCCGACGCGCGCTTCCTCTCGCGCCTGTGCCCGGTGGTGGAGTTTGGCCTGAACAATGCGACCATGCACAAGCTGGACGAGGCCGTCGCGGTGCAGGATCTGCGCGATCTGGTCGAGATTTACCGGCTGATCGTGGAGCGGGCGCTGGGTCAGCCGGTGGGCGCTTAACCCGCGTCGCGTTCCAGCATGGCGGGGTTCCCGGTGTAGCGGCCCAGATAATCCTGCTCGCCGGTCGGCATTGCCAGATGATAGCCCTGGAACAGGGTGCAGCCGATGACGCGCAGCATGTCCATCTGCGCCTGATTCTCTATGCCTTCGACCACCACTTCCATGCCCAGCCCCTGAATCAGGCCGACGACGGCCGAACAGATGGTCCGCGCTTCGGATGATGTGGCAATGTCGCGCACCAGGCTGCGGTCGATCTTCACCCGGTCGACCGGCAATTCCTTCAATCGCGACAGGTTGGAATAGCCGGTACCGAAATCGTCGATCGCGATACGCAGCCCATCGCGGCGCAGGGCGGCAAGTTGGTCGAGCACCCTCGCTTCCATGTCCATCGCGAGCGATTCGGTGATTTCCAGTTCCAGCATGCCGTTTGGCACCTGATGCGTGGCGATGGCGTGGCGCAGGCGCAGGAAAAAATCGGCCTGACCCAGTTCGCGGGTGGAAATATTGATGGCGATCCGCTGATGAATGCCTGCGCGCGACCAGCGGGCGGCCGTCTCGCAGACCCGGCTCATCACCCAGTCCCCCAGCGCGACGATGGTGCCGCTTTCCTCCGCCACCGGCACGAACACGCCGGGCATGACGATGTCGCGCTCTGGATGCGCCCAGCGCACCAGGGCTTCGGCGGCCACGGCGCGGCCCGTCTGAATGTCGATCTGCGGCTGGAATTCCAGCAGAAATTCGTCGCGCTCCAGCGCCAGAAGCAGGTCACGCTCCAGATCGGCGCGGTCGGACGCCTCCAGCGCCAGCGCGTCGCTGTACATTTCCGCGCGGCCACGCCCTTCATGCTTGGCATGATACATGGCGATGTCGGCGGCGCGCAGCAGGGTGGACAGCGTATCGCCATGGTCGGGATAGCAGGCGATGCCGATCGACGCGCCCAGATCGACATGCTGGCTGCCAAGGTCAAAGCGCTCACCCAGCGCGAACTGGATGGCGCGGGCGATGCGCGCGGCGGCGTTGTGGCCCGACAGGGTCGGGAAAAACATCGTGAATTCGTCACCGGCCAGGCGACCGATGACCGCGTCCCCCATCCCTGCGCCGATCTGCGCCATCACCACTTCGCGCAGCCGGCCCGCAACGCGCGCGAGCAGCTGGTCGCCCGCGGCATGGCCCAGCGTGTCGTTGACGCCCTTGAACCCGTCCAGGTCGATGAAGAACAGGGCGGCCATGCCCCCCTCCTCCCGCTCGGCCAGCAGGCGTTCGACCTGGCGGCAGAAGCTGGTGCGATTGGCAAGCCCGGTCACCTGATCGAACAGGGCAAGCGCCTGGACATGGTCGAGATTGGTGCGGACCTGACTGAACAGACTTTCCAGCGCGACCGACAGATCCGGCAATTCCAGCCCGATCTCCGTTGGCACCGACGACTGGAGATCGCCATGGGCGGCGGCCAGCAGACGTTCGGTGGCGGCGTCGATGGCCGTCGCGGTGGTAGCGATGGTGCGGCGCGCCGACGCCCAGCTCATCGTACCGCACAGAATGGCGATGATCAGCGCGCGGCCAATCTGGACGATGTCATCCTGCGCGCCGGGCGTATAGCCCAGCACCAGCGACAGGATGAACACCAGCGCGCCCGCGGCGCAGGCAAAGGCAGCGGCGCGGCTTTTCAACGTTACGCCGTGCATCTGCCTCCTTACCCCCGCAAGCGACCCCGAACAGGATCATGATCCGCTGGATATGAAGGACAGTGGTTAAGAAAAGATCAGCGAAAGCGGGGGATGGCGTTATTTTTTGCGCCGCAAAACAAGGTAGAGCGCACCGTCGCCGCCATGACGCGGATGGGCGATGCGCACGCTGGCGATGCGGTCGGCATAGGGGCTGGTTTCGATCCAATGACCAATTTCGCCACGGATGGCCCCGCGCCGCGAAGCGCCATCCGCTGCGTTTTTGGGCGGCTTGCCGGTGACGACAAGCAGGACGCGGGCGTCGCGCGCCAGCGCCGATGCGATCGCCTGATTTAGCCGCACATGCGCCGCCGACAGGCTGTGGCCATGCAGGTCGATGCTCAGGTCGGGGCTGATCGTGCCGCCGCGAATGCGCTTTTCCCAGCCGGTATCGAGCACGGCGGCCGGGGTACGCACCGCGACGGGGGCCGGGGTCGGCGTTTGGCGCAGTGGCGGCGTTAACCCTGTTTTGGGCGTGACAGCCACTGGCTGCGTCGGAAGCGCTGGCATCACGCGGCCATGCGGCCGGATTGGCCGGACCGATCGGGTCAGCGCGGTCCAGAGCGCGGCTTCATCAGGGGACAGGTGCCGCCGCGCCATCGGACGACTGGTCAGGGCCTTGCGAGGCGCGCCGCCGAACCGATCGGCAGCAGGACCAACGCGCTGCCGCGCGCCGACATGCCACCGGCAATGCCCCGCGCCCGCGCGCCTGCGCCCCAGAAACTGTCGAAGCGATTGGCCCCCTTGATCGCGCCGCCAGTATCCTGCGCGATCCACACGCCATTGGGTTCGGCCCGATCAAGCGAAAGCAGCACCGGCGCGCCCAGCGGAATGAATTTGGGATCGGCGGCCACCGTCGCCTCCGCCGTCACCGGCACGCCAAGAGCGCCGATCGGCCCGGCGCCGGTCAGTTCGCGGAAAAAGACGAAACTCTTGTTTTCATTCATGATCGCCGCGCCCTCGACCGGGTTGGCGCGCAGATAGGCCATGATGTCCTGCATCGACCCCACCTGGATCAGGCCGCGATCCTTCATCAGCTTGCCGATGCCGCTATAGTCGCGGCCATTCTGCCCGTCATAGCCGATCCGCATGACGCTGCCGTCGGGCAGGTTGAGACGCCCGCTGCCCTGCACCTGAAGGAAGAAAAACTCGACCGGATCAGCCGCCCAGGCCAGTTCCAGCCCGCGTCCGGCCAGCGAGCCCGCCACGATCTGGGCGCGTTCGTCATAGGGGATGAATTTGGTGCCGGACACCTTGCCCCGGATCGTGCGGCCTTTCAGAGCGTCACTGAACTGGCCGAGATCGACGTCGATCAGGTCGGTCGGGCGACGATAGATCGGAACCTCATAGCCCGGTTGACGGGTGCGCGATCCCGCGATTTCCGGCTCATAATAGCCAGTGACGAAGGCCGTGCCGGTGCCCACCTGCACCGCTTCGAAATAGCGGGAGAAAAATTCGCTGGCCGATGCTTCGGGCCAGCTAGCCGCCGCCGCGCAGCTATTGTTCCAGTCGGACCCCTTGGTCAGGCCGCTCTGGTCGGTGCGGCGCATCAGCGTCGGGCAGGATATGCGGAAGGCTTGGAGCGCCAGCCGCGATCGTTCGCCCGACGGGATCAGGCTGGCGATGTCAGGGCCGCGCGTGACGCCAAGGCCCGCGGCGGTGCTGCTGTCCATCGCCGGATCGGCAGGCATTTCGATCGGTAAGGTCGGCCGCGGGACAGCAGGCGCAGGGCGCGTGGCCGTACCCGACGGCACGGGACGCGACGGAGCGGGACCGCCGGCGGAGGGCGGGATCATGCCGCCCGCGCAGGCGGACAGTGCCAGCGCCGCCATCAGCGCGCCCGCCCTATGCCGAAAATTCATGCTGCGATCACGCCTCGTCGGTTTCGCTGAGCTTCCAGTTGGGATCGGCGCTGCGAATGTCGCGGGTGAAGGTCCAGATGTCGTTGGTGCCGATCGCGTCGGTCATCGATCCTGCAACGACATTGCCGTCCTTGTCACGGGTGATCGCGGCGATGTCCGCTTCGAATTGAAGCGCAACCTGCGCGATCCGGCCATCGACCGACGCCTCGACGATCCGGGCTTTTTCGATACGGACCAGCCGGTTGTCGAGGACATGACCCTCCGCCTCGCGGGCGGCGATCGCCTCCTCGAACGAGGCGCGCACATCGTCGTCGCACAACCAGGCGATTTCATCCCGATCGCCGCGCCAGAAGGCTTCCAGCACCATGCGATAGGCGCTCTTTGCGCCATCGACAAATTGCGGCACGTCGAAGCTGCGGTCGGCGGCGATCAGCGCACGGACGCCCATTTCGGCCCCCGGCGCGATCAATCCATCGGCCAGACGCACCGAATCGCCCGACATCTCAGTGGCGGGGCGCGGTTGCAGCACCGTCACCTTGGCGCGGTCCTCCGCCGGGCGCAGCGCAGGCTCCTGCTCATGCCCGGTACGCTTGCCGAGCACGGAATAGAGCCGCAGCGCCAGAAAACCGGCGATCATGGCGAGGATGACAATCACATACACGGAAGGCTATACCCTTTGTGTGGGAACAATGTTCCGAACAACATAGGCATGTTTGCGCACAACTTCAAATAGGGGGTTGCACGGCGCGGCATTGCCCTGCCCTTCCGCCCCTGCTAAGCGCGCGGGTCATCGCAAAGGGGGGCTTGCCGCCCACCGGACAACAGGGAAAGCCAGGACAGACAATGGCCGACGAAGTCGACACCAATTTCACCGTGAACAGCCAGATGAATGGCGCCGATACCGCACCGCAGATCGCGCTGATCAGCCAATATGTGAAGGATCTCTCTTTCGAGAATCCCAACGCGCCCGCCTGCTACCAATGGCAGGACCAGCCGCAGATCGACGTCCAGTTCAACATCGGCGCCGACAAGGTGGGCGACGAGGTGCTGGAAGTGTCGCTGAAGATCGAGGTCAAGGCCGTCGCACCGCAGGGCACCGCCTTTGCCGTCGAACTGCTTTATGCTGCGCTGTTCGGCATGCGCAATGTGCCCGAAGATCAGGTCCAGCCCTTCATGCTGGCCGAAGCGCCGCGCCTTATCTTCCCCTTCGCCCGTCGCGTGCTGGCCGATGCGATCCGCGACGGCGGCTTCCCGCCGCTGCTGCTCGACCCGATCGACTTTGGCGCACTGTACCTGCAACAGGCGCAGCAGATGGAAACGACCGCAGGCGAGCCTGCTGGCCACGCCTGAGCCTGTATGAACTCACCCTCCGTTCGGGCTGAGCCTGTCGACGTCTTGTCCGTCTTTGCGCAAGAAAGGACAGCCCTTCGACAGGCTCAGAGCCTGCCCCCCCGCGCGATCGGGGGCGAACGGGTGGAGGAGATATTGTCATGGGCCTGCTGAAAGCCACCTCCACCATCGGCGGGCTGACGCTGATCAGCCGGATATTGGGTATGGTGCGCGACATGCTGGTCGCGCGCTTTCTGGGCGCGGGGCTGGCGTCGGACGCCTTTCTGATCGCCTGGCGCCTGCCCAACCTGTTTCGCGCCCTGTTCGCCGAAGGCGCCTTTGCCGCCGTGTTCGTGCCGATGTTCAACCGGACGATGGCGGAAGGGGACAGGGACGCGCCGGGCAGCGGCAAGGCGGCGGCGGTCGCCTTTGCCGGGCAGATATTGTCGATCCTGTTTCCGGTGCTGGTCCTGTTCACCGGCCTCATGATGGTGCTGGCCGCGCCGGTGGTCTGGGCAATGACCGGCGGTTTTCCCGATGGCGGCCCGGCCAAGTTCGACCTGGCCGTCACGCTGACCCGCATCACCTTCCCCTATCTGGCGCTGATCAGCCTGGTGTCGTTGCTGGGCGGCATATTGAATTCGCTCGACCGTTTCTGGGTGAATGCCGCCGCGCCCGTGCTGCTGAACCTGTGCATGATCGGCGCCGTGCTGTTCTTTCGCGGCGCTACCCCGATCGAAACCGCGCATACGCAGGCGATTGCAGTCACGGTGTCGGGCGTGCTGCAACTTTTATGGCTGACCTGGGCCTGTCGCCGGGCGGGCGTGGTGCTGCGGCTCCAGCGCCCGCGCCTCTCGCCCCAGGTGCGCCGGTTGCTGTCGTTGATCGGCCCGGCGGCGCTGGGCGCGGGGGCGATCCAGTTCAATCTGCTGATCTCGACCAGCCTTGCCGCCCGCTTCCTGCCACAGGGCGCCGTCAGCTATCTTTATTATGCCGACCGGCTGAACCAGCTGCCGCTCGGCCTCATCGGCATCGGCGTCGGCACCGCCATCCTGCCCGCGCTTTCGCGCCAGATCGGGTCTGGCAATGAGCAGGCGGCCAGCCATACCCAGAATCGGGCGATGGAACTGGCGCTGTTCCTGGCCCTGCCCGCCGCCGTCGCGCTATGCCTGTCGGCGACGCCGCTCATTCGCGGGCTGCTGCAACATGGCGCGTTCACGGCCAACGACACGATCGGCGCGGCGGGCGCTCTTGCCGCCTTTGCCCTTGGCGTCCCCGCCTATGTCCTGATCAAGGTGCTGACGCCCGGCTTCTACGCACGGCAGGACACGAAAACGCCGGTGCGGGTCGCGGTGTTTTCCATGCTGTTCAATCTGGTCGGCAACCTGACCCTCATCTGGCCCTTCGGTCATGTCGGCGTGGCGATTTCCACCGCGATCGCCGCCTGGGTCAATGTGCTGGTCCTCTACTGGCTGCTCCACCGCCGCGACCAGTTGCGCATGGATGCCCGTTTCCGGGGCAAGGCGCTGCGCATCATCCTGGCCAGCGCGATCATGGGCGCGGCGCTGCTGCTGCTCAATCCGCTGGTCGATCCCTATATGGCGGGCAGCGTGACGCAGCGCATCATCGCGCTTGGCCTGTTGTGCGGCATTGGCGGTCTGGTCTATGGGGCGGCGGCCCTGATCGTCCGGGCCTATAGTATCAGCGAATTGCGTGGCGCCCTGCGCCGTGCGCCCAAAGCGAGTTAATCGATCCATGCGCGTCCTATCCGGCATCCAGCCCACCGGCAATCTGCACCTTGGCAATTATCTGGGCGCGATCCGCAACTGGGTGAAGATGCAGGACGAGATGGACTTAGAGAGCCAGTGCTTCTTCTTCCTGGCCGACATGCATTCGATCACCGTGCATGAGGGGCGCGAACAGCGCATACGCAACGTGCGCGACATGGCCGCCGCGCTGGTCGCCGCCGGGATCGACCCCGACCGATCCGTCCTGTTCAACCAGGCCCGCGTGCCCGCCCATGCCGAACTGTGCTGGTTGCTGAACGGCACCGCACGGATCGGCTGGCTCAACCGCATGACCCAGTTCAAGGACAAGGCAGGCAAGGACCGCGAAGGCGCGTCGGTCGGCCTGTTCGTCTATCCGGTGCTGCAAGCCGCCGACATTCTGCTCTATCAGGCCAGCCATGTGCCGGTGGGCGAGGACCAGAAGCAGCATCTGGAACTCTGCCGCGACATCGCGACCAAGTTCAACACGGATTTCGGCAGGGACGTCTTTACCCTGCCCGCGCCGATCATCCCCAAGGAATCAGCGCGAATCATGTCGTTGCGCGACGGGACGGCGAAAATGTCCAAATCCGACCCCAGCGATCTCAGCCGCATCAACCTGACCGACGATGACGACGCCATCATGGCCAAGGTGAAGAAGGCCAAGAGCGATCAGGACATGCTGCCCGAAACTGCCGAAGGGCTGGCCGGGCGTCCCGAAGCGACCAATCTGGTCGGCATATTGGCGACGATGACTGGCCGCACGACCGATGCGGTCTGCGCCGAATTTGCCGGCAAGGGCTTTGGCGCGTTCAAGCCTGTGCTGGGCGAAGTGCTGGTCGAAACGCTGCGCCCGATTCGCGAACGCTTTCTGCAATTGCGGACCGACGACGCGATGCTGGACGCGATCCTGGACAAGGGCGCGGCAAAGGCGGCGGCAGCGGCGGAGCCGACCCTGCGTGCGGCCTATGATGCGATGGGCCTGATGCGCTGACGGGTCTGGCGGCTCGGCGACGTCCTTCAATTGACAGAACATGCTTTGCGCCCGTTCGGTTACTTCGTGCGTTCAAATGATGTTCAGTTGCGTTTTGCTATCGCAACGCGCACATAGTTGATTAGGCTTCATGCCTGGTACAGGACGCAGAAAAATGACCCGTTTCAAGAAGTTCGGCATGTTCGCGGCCCCCGCTCTGGCGCTGGCTGCGCTTTCTGGCTGCGCGACGCCGTTCAAGGCCGACGTCGCCCGCTTTCAACAGCTCCCCGCCCCGGCTGGCCAGAGTTTCACCATCGTCGCGGACAATCCGCAACTGGCCGGTGGCCTTGAATTTTCCCATTACGCTGCGATGGTCGGCCAGCGCCTGAGCCAGACCGGCTATGTCGCGGCGGGCGATCCGGCCAGCGCCGACCTTATCGTGCGCGTCGCCTATGATGTCGACAATGGCCGCGAAAAGGTGCGCTCGACCGGCTTTGGCGGCCCCTATGGCGGCTGGGGCGGTGGTCCTTGGGGTGGCTGGGGTGGCCGCTGGGGTCGCCCGTGGGGCTATGGCTTTTATGATCCCTGGCTGTTCGGCGGCCGCGGGTTCGACGATGTGTCGAGCTACACCGTCTATACCAGCGACCTGAGCCTCAAAATCGATCGCGCGGCCGACAATCGTCGCCTGTTCGAGGGCAAGGCCAGCGCGCAATCGCTGTCGAACAAGCTGACCTACCTCGTCCCCAACCTGATCGACGCCATGTTCACCAACTTCCCCGGCCAGAATGGCGAGGATGTGAAGATCACCCTGCCGCCCGAAAAAAAGAGCTGAGGCAGGCACAAGTTACGGGGCGGCTCCCAGCCTGACCCGATTGGCCCGGTCATCCCATGCGGATGGCCGGGCCTTCTTTTTTTGGCGGCATGCGCTTTGCCAGCCCGGCACGAAAAAGTCCTCCCCTTCAAGTGGAGCGGTATCGCCCTGTCGAGAGCGCGACACCCCTCCGTCTGGCCTCCGGCCAGCCACCTCCCCTGCAAGGGGAGGGTGATCTTTGTCCAGGTGCGCAAAGACGTTGGGGCGTTCATTTTGGCAGCGAACGCCGCCCCCAAGCCGCAAACGGGGCCGATCCGCATTTTTTCCTGTCATCCTGCCTGCAACAACCATTAGCCTGTCGGCGCGCGCCGATGCGCCGGGAGGAAACCAGCCTATGTCCCTGACCGTCCGCATCCTGATCGCGCTGCTGCTGGGGCTGGGCCTGGGCATCGCGCTGACCGAATGGGGTGGCGCGTGGGAGGGGGATGTCGTCGCGCTGGCGCAGCCGGTCGGTTCGGCCTGGCTCAATGGCCTTCAGATGCCGCTCATCCCGCTGATCTTCGCGCTGCTGGTGACGGGCATCGCGCAGGCGGCCACGACTGCGCGGAGCAGCGGCATGGCCGGGCGCGCGATCCTGCTGTTCGCCCTATTGCTGACTGCTTCTGCCGCCGTCGCCGCGCTGGTCGGGCCGCTGATGCTGCATCTGTGGCCAGTGCCGCCCGGCGCGGTGGGCGCATTGAGCGGGGCGGAAGGAATAGCGCAGGTGCCGGACGTGCGCCCGTCCGCGCAATGGCTGCTGGGCTTCATCCCGACCAATCCGATCCGGTCGGCGGCTGAAGGGCAGGTGGTCGCGGTGGTGCTGTTCGCCCTGATCTTCGGCTTTGCCGTCACCCGTATCGCCGAGGCCCGTCGCGCCCAGTTGACCGGCCTGTTCGAGGCGCTGGCCGAGGCTCTGCTGGTCGTTGTCGGCTGGGTGCTGTGGCTTGCCCCGATCGGCGTGTTCGCGCTGGCGCTGGTGGCTGGCGCGCGATCGGGCCTCGCGACGGCTGGCGCGCTGCTACACTATATCGGCTTCATCGTGCTGATCTGCGTCATCGTGACGCTGCTGGTCTATCCGCTGGCGGTGCTGCTGGGCCGGATCGGACCGGGCCGATTCGCGCGTGCCGCCCTGCCCGCTCAGGCCATCGCCTTTTCGACCCAAAGCTCGATCGCGTCGCTGCCCGCAATGATCCAGGCGAGCGACGGGCCGCTGGCGGTGCGGGAGACCAGCCGCTCGATCGTCCTGCCGCTTGCCATATCCCTGTTCCGCATCACCAGCCCGCCCGCCAATCTGGGCGTCGCCCTATATGTGGCGGCGATGAACGGCGTGGCGCTGGGGCCGACGCAGTTGGTGATGGGGGTACTGGTCGCCGCGATCGTCAGCCTGGCAGCGGTCGGCCTGCCCAGCCAGATCACCTTCTTCACCACCACTGGTCCCATTTGCCTCGCCATGGGCGTACCGGTGGAGGCACTGCCGCTGCTGCTGGCCGTCGAAACGGTACCCGACATTTTCCGCACCGTCGGCAATGTAACAGCGGATATGGCGGTCGCGCGGATTGTGGACCAGCAGGGTGAGGTCGGCGAATAGCCACGACGTGCTCCCGCGCAGGCGGGAGCCCAGTTCGGTGGGCGGGACTGGGTTCCCGCCTGCGCGGGAACACCATAGCTCTGCTTACGGCACCCGCCGCGCCGTGAGGATCTTAACTGGGGTTTCGAGCATCTGCCCCTTCATCACCCCTTCCCCGGCGGTCGCGGATTTGGGCGCGGTCAGGATGGCTTTTACCGCGTCCAGCCCCTCGACCACATGGGCGAACACGGCAAAGCCCTGATTGTCGCCAGCCGCCTCCGGGTGCGCGTCCATGCCGGGCATCTTGCCCAGCACGATGAAAAAGTCGGCGGTCGCGCTGCCTGGCGCATAGCGCGCCATCGACAGCGCGCCATCATCATGGGTCAGGCCCGTCAGCGTCGTCGGTTCATGCTTGATCGGCGGCAACAGCCGCTTGGGATCATTTTGCGCCCCACCCTGGACGAACCCATAGTCCGCCGCGCCGACGCCGCGATAGAAATTCGTGCCGTCGAGACGCTTGCCATCGACATAGGCCAGGAAGTTCGCGGCGGTAATCAGCGCCTTGTCGGCATGGACAGCCACCACGATACGCCCCGCTGTCGTATCGAGCGCGACGCGCACATCATCCTGCGCAATGGCAGGCAAAGGCAGGAGGGCGGCGAGGAGGAGAAGCAGGGCGCGAATCATGCCCTTAGTCTAGAGTCTCAATACTCGATCCGAAAGTGTGTTCCCGCCTGCTCGGGGACACGACCACCTACGCCCTGTGCGCGCCGATCACCCCTCCAGCTGGCGCAGCAGCGCGCGCACGTCGGCGTCGATGTCGGGATTGCTTTCGCGCAGCCCCTCGATCGTGCGGACGGCGTGGATGACGGTGCTGTGGTCGCGCCCGCCAAAGATACGGCCGATTTCCGGCAGCGAACGCGGCGTCATCTTCTTGGCCAGATACATGGCGACCTGACGCGGGCGGGCGACGGCGCGGGCGCGCCGCTTGGACCGCATTTCCGATGCATCGATCTTGTAATGGGCCGCGCACAGCTTCTGGATTTCATCCACCGTGATGCGCCGGGCATTGGCGCGCACGGCGTCGGCCAGCATCCCCTGCGCAAAGTCCAGGTCGATCGCGCGCCCCGTCAACTGGCCATAGGCGACCAGCTTGTTGAAGGCGCCCTCCAGTTCGCGGACGTTCGACCGGATCGATCGGGCCAGGAAATCGATCACCGCGTCGGGGACCGGCGGATCGCCCGCCACGGCACGCTTGGCCTCCAATATGGCGAGGCGCAGGTCGAGATCGGCCGGCAATATGTCGGCGACCAGCCCACCCGCGAGGCGCGACAGGATGCGCGCGTCGATCGATTCGAGCCGCTGGGGCGGACGATCCGCCGTCACGACGATACGCGCGCCCGAATCGATGAGGTCGTTGATCGTGTGGAGAAATTCCTCCTGCGTCGATCCCTTGCCCGCGATGAACTGAATATCGTCGATCAGCAGCAGGCGGGCCGCGCGCAGCTTCGCCTTGAACGCCATGGTTTCATTGGCGCGCATCGCGTTGACGAATTCCACCATGAAGCGTTCGGCCGACATGTAGAGGACCGGCGCGGCAGGCGAATGATCGGAAAAGGCGCGGGCGATGGCGTGGAGCAGATGGGTTTTGCCCTGCCCGGTCCCGCCATGGATGAAAAGCGGGCTGAAACGCGGTTCCGCCTCCCCCGCCATGGCAAGGGCCGCCGAGCAGGCCAGCCGGTTGCTGTCGCCGGTGACGAAGTCGGCAAAGGCGTGACGCGGCTGAAAATTGGAGGCGACCGGCTGCGGCGCGGGCGCAACCGTCGGTTCGACCCGGACGACTTCCAGAAGGCGCGGGCCTGTCGCATCGGCGGCACGGTGCAGGCGGACTTCGCGCACGCCGACATTGGCCGCGCGCCACGCCATACGCAGCCGATCGCCAAATTGGCCGGACACGAAATTGGCGCTGAAATCGGTGGCGACGAGCAGGTCGAGTGTCTGCGATTCGGGGCAATAGTCGCCCAGCCGCACCGGCTTCAGCCACTGGTCGAACATGCGCGCGCCAATATCGCGGCGCAGCCCGGCACGGATAGCGGCCCAGGCGGCCTCCAGGCCGGAATCAGCCTGGCGTCCCTCTCCATCCTCCCAAGCCGTCACTAACGCATGATCCTTCATAGACTTCGCCGATCCTACCCGCTGCCCCCCGGTTATGGGCAGGAAAAAACACGCACGACACCCGATCGGAAAAGCCCCCGCTTTGCCGAGTATGATGCGTCAACCAGTCACAAGACGACCGCCAAAAGGTGATTCGATGGCGGCCGGATTTCAAAAATAGACAGGGGTGCAGGGTGGGATCAAGGGCGCGGCCATTCAAAAAAATGAAATAAAGCCGTTGACTCAGCAAACCCGCGGAAAATGAAGGACAATGAAATTATCGTTCTTTTTCAGTAATTTATATCGCTACCACTATGCCGCAATGCGTCGAATCGCCGGAAATGCGCGTGTCTGCATTATGACTGGTCCGTGACGGACGTGGCGAAACGACAAAAAGCCCGCCCCGATGATGGGGGCGGGCCTTTTTGTACCGTTACTGACCCGGACAGGTTCAGCCGAGCGCGCTGACAGCCTTGGTCAGGCGGCCAAACTTGCGCGCGGCGGTGTTCTTGTGCAGCACGCCACGGGCAACGCCGCGCGCCAGTTCAGGCTGCACGGTCTGAAGCGCGGTCGCGGCCGCTTCCTTGTCACCGGTGGCAAGCGCGGCTTCCACCTTCTTCACCAGGGTGCGGATCCGGCTGATGCGGGCGCCATTGATGGCAGCGCGACGTTCGTTGCGGCGGATGCGCTTCTTGGCTTGCGGCGTATTGGCCATTTAGAGTCCTCGGTTCTCGTCAATATATGAAAAGAGACCAGTCGGACTCGCCAACCCGCCTCATGAAGGTGCGCGCCTTACAGCGGTTCATTCCAGCCGTCAACCAGTGGGCGGCATCCTACTTCTGGCATTTCGGGCAGAAAAAGGTCGATCGCCCGCCATCCACCCGGCGCTGTACCGTGCCGCCACATGGGCATGGCTCCCCTTCGCGACCATAGACGCGCCATTGCTTGGAAAAATAGCCCAATTCCCCGTCGGGCCGGGCATAATCGCGTAGCGTCGATCCGCCAGCGACGATGGCGGCCCCAAGCACCGCCCGAATCGCATCGACCAGCAGCGCCAGGCGCGCCCGACTGATCCTGCCCGCCGCGCGGGTCGGCGCGATGCCCGCCATGTTGAGCGCTTCGCACACATAGATATTGCCAAGCCCCGCCACGATTCGCTGGTCGAGCAGCGCGGCCTTGATCGACGTCGCCTTGCCATCGAGCGCACGCGCCAGCGCCGCTGCGTCGAAATCCGGCCCCAGCGGCTCCGGTCCCATCCGGGTGAAGGGGCGATAGGTTTCCCACGCATCGCTGCGCACCAGATCGACCGAACCGAAGCGGCGCGGATCGTTGAGCGCCAGCAACCGCCCCGCCCCGGTTTCCAGAATCAGATGGTCATGGGTGCCGATTTCGCTGGGGTCCACCCGCCAGCGCCCGGACATGCCAAGGTGAAATATCATCATGTCGCCCCGGTCGGTGGCGATCAGCCCATATTTGGCGCGGCGGGTAAGCGCCGTCACCGTCGCGCCGGTCAGCCGCTGGCGCAGGTCGACGGGAATGGGAAAGCGCAGGTCCGCCCGGCGTGGCTCGACACGGGTAAGAACCGCGCCCTCCAGCACGGATCGCAGGCCTGCTACGGTGGTTTCGACTTCGGGAAGCTCTGGCATGAAGGACATCTAGGCAAAGCCGTTGCCAATTCCCAGCTTCTTGGCTGGAACGACGCGCAATCTCTGTCTAGAGGATCATCCCATGAGCGAAACAGCATCCTTTGGCTATCGGGACGTCGATGCCGCCGAAAAACAGGGCATGGTCCGTGCGGTCTTTTCCAATGTCGCGGGCAAATATGACCTGATGAACGACGCCATGTCGATGGGCGCGCACCGGCTGTGGAAGGACCAGTTCGTCAGCCGGGTGAAGCCCCGGCCGCATGAGGCGATACTGGACATGGCCGGCGGCACTGGCGACATCGCCTTTCGCATGCATAAACATGGCGCCAACGTCACCGTGTCCGACATCAACCCCGAAATGCTGGGCGTGGGCATGGAGCGGGCGCAGAAAAAGGGGCTGGATGGCCTGATCTGGTCGGAACAGAATGCGGAGGAACTGACCTTCGCCGACCGCAGTTTCGACGCCTATACGATCGCCTTTGGCATCCGCAACGTCACCCATATCGACAAGGCACTGGCCGAAGCCCATCGGGTGCTCAAATTTGGCGGGCGGTTTTTCTGCCTGGAATTTTCCACGACGACCTGGCCGGGCTTTTCGGATGTCTATGACGTCTATTCGCACAAGCTGGTTCCGCAACTGGGCAAGCTGTTCGCCAATGACGCCGACAGCTATCGCTATCTGATCGAATCGATCCGCCGCTTCCCCCCCATGCCCAAGTTCGAGGGCATGATTCGCGATGCCGGGTTCGTGAACACGAAGGTCGAGCCGATCCTGGGCGGGCTGGTGGCGATCCATTCGGGCTGGAAGATTTGATCCCGGCATGACCGCCCACATCACCCACATCTGGCGGCTCCTGAAATGGGGCCGCACTTTGGCGCGTCATGGCGCGTTGCGCGGGATCGAGCGCGATCCGCTGACGCCCGCGCCCGTGCGGCGGCTGGTGCGGCTGGCGCGTTTCGGCGCGCGCGTGCCCAAACAGCCGCGCTATGCCGATGCGTTCCAGTCGATCGGCCCTGCCGCGATCAAGCTGGGCCAGACGCTGGCGACCCGCCCCGATCTGGTGGGGGAAGCCGCGGCGCTGGATCTGCTGCGCCTGCAGGACGCGCTGCCGCCGGTTCCCTTCGCCACGATCCGGGCCGAGATAGAGGCGAGTTTCGGCAAGCCGCTGGAGCAGATCTACGCCCGCTTCGATGAAGAGCCGGTCGGCGCGGCCTCCATCGCGCAGGTCCATCGCGCGCTGACCACCGACGGGCGCGACGTCGCGGTCAAGGTGATCCGGCCCGGCGTCATCGACCAGTTCAACCGCGACATACAGACCTATGAATGGGCGGCGGCTCATGTCGAGCAACTGGGCGGCGAGATCGCCCGGCTGCGCCCGCGCCTGGTCATCGCCAATATGAAGCGCTGGACCGCGCGCGAGCTGGACTTGCGGCGGGAAGCGGCCTCCGCGTCGGAACTGGCCGAAGCGATGGTTGCCGAACCGGGCTATCGCGTGCCCGCGATCGATTGGGACCGCACGACCGGCAAGGTCATGACGATGGCCTGGATCGACGGCATCAAGATTGCCGATCGGGAAGCGCTGATCGCGGCGGGGCATGACCTGCCCGCGCTGGCCGCACGGCTGGTCAACGCCTTCCTGCGGCAGGCGATCGCGGAAGGATTCTTCCACGCCGACATGCATCAGGGCAATTTGTTCGTCTGTCCCGATGGCGACATCGTCGCGATCGATTTCGGCATCATGGGGCGGATCGACCGGCGCGCGCGCATGTGGCTGGCGGAGATTCTCTACGGGCTGATCACCGGCAATTACAAGCGCGTCGCGGAAATCCATTTCGAGGCGCAATATGTGCCCGCCCATCATAATATCGCCGAGTTCGCGACTGCCCTGCGCGCGGTGGGCGAACCGATGCGCGGCAAGCCGGTACGCGAATTGTCGGTCGGGGGGATGCTGGACGGCCTGTTCGCCATCACCCGCGATTTCGACATGCAGACCCAGCCGCACCTGCTGCTGCTGCAAAAGACGATGGTGATGGTCGAAGGCGTGGCAACCTCGCTCGATCCCGACATCAACCTGTGGGAAACTAGCGGCCCCTATGTGAAGAACTGGCTGCGCGACGAACTGGGGCCGGAGGCGAAGGTCGCCGACACGCTGATCGAAAATTGGCGTACCCTGCAACGCCTGCCCGGCCTCATCCGCAGGATCGAGGATGCTTTCCCGGAAAAAGGCGGCGCCCCACCCCCGCCGCCGCTGACCGAAGTGAAGCTGATCCGCGTGGGCGGCGGCTGGCGCTACGCCCTGGTGGCGGTGCTGGCTGCGGCGGCTGGCGTCGGCGCGACATTGCTATTATCTTCATCGCTATGACCCGCGAGGAAGCCATTGCCCGGATCAAGCCGCATGAGGCCGAACTGCGCGCAGCGGGGATCACCTCGCTCGCCCTGTTCGGCTCGGTGGCGCGGGGCGATGCGCGCGCGGATTCGGACATTGATCTAATGTGCGAGATCGACAAGACGCGCGTTCATGACCTCCTTGATTTTATCGGCATACAGTTGCGGCTGAAAGATATTGTCGGTCAGCGGGTGGATCTGGTCCAGCAAGCGTTCATGCGCCCCCGGATAGCGCAAGATGCCGCCAAAGATCAGATTCGCGTGTTCTGATGCGGATAGCTGATCGTGATGCCAACCGGCTGGAACTCATCCTGCAATTGATCGCCGATATTGAGCGGCGGCTGGCGACGATGACGATCGAAATGTTCCTGGCCGATCGTGATGAACGCGATCTGACAGCTTATCGCCTCGCGACAATCGGTGAGGAAACAAGACAACTCTCTGACGCACTGAAGAATCGCCACGATCTGCCTTGGATTCAAATCTATGGAATGCGTAACGTCGTTTTCCATGATTATGTGAGCGTTGACCCTGATCTCATTTGGGGTGTTGCTAAAAGCCGCCTTGCAGCTCTTGAAGCCATGTGCCGCGCTGAACTGGACCAACACCCCTCATGACCCCTCGCATCCTCCTCATCATCTCCGGCGGCATCGCGGCCTATAAGTCGCTCGAACTCGTCCGCCTGCTGCGCAAGCGCGGGGTGAGCGTGCGGGCGGTGCTGACGGAGTCGGCGCAGCAATTCGTGACGCCCCTGTCGCTGGGCGTGCTGACCGAAAATCCGGTCTTTACAGACCTGTTCAACCTGAAGGACGAACAGGAAATCGGCCATATTCAATTGAGCCGTCAGGCCGATCTGGTCGTGGTCGCGCCAGCGACCGCTAATATATTGGCCAAGATGGCGAACGGCATTGCCGATGACCTCGCCACCACCCTGTTGCTGGCGACCGACAAGCCAGTGCTGGCCGTGCCTGCCATGAATGTGCGGATGTGGCATCACCGCGCGACCCAGCGCAATCTGGAGCGGCTCCGTGCCGATGGCGTCCATATCATGACGCCCGACGATGGCGAGATGGCGTGCGGCGAATATGGCACCGGGCGACTGCCCGACCCTGAGCGGATCGTCGCGGAGGTGGAGCGGCTGCTGGCCTTGCCCAAGCGGGATGATCCCCTGTCCGGGCAGCCGGATTTTGCGGCGGGCGCGCAGCGTGTCTCGCCTGCGCTCGAAACGAATGGCGTTCGTTTGGCCGGTCGCCATATCCTGATCACCGCGGGGCCGACGCACGAACCGATCGACCCGGTGCGCTACATCGCCAATCGATCGTCGGGAAAGCAGGGCTTTGCCATCGCCGCCGCCGCCGCGCGGGCCGGTGCGCGCGTGACGCTGATCGCTGGCCCGGTCCATTTGCCCACGCCCGAAGGCGTCACCCGCATCGACGTGCAGACCGCGCGCGAGATGCTGAGCGCCGTCGAACAGGCGCTGCCCGCTGACGCCGCGATCATGGTCGCCGCCGTCGCCGACTGGCGCACAGCGGACGCCGCCGACCAGAAGCTGAAAAAGGATGGCTCCGGCCAGCCTGCTCCGCTGGCGCTGGTCGAAAACCCGGACATTCTTGCGACGCTTGGCCGTCACGCACAGCGCCCCGCGCTGCTCATCGGCTTTGCCGCCGAAACCCAGAATATCGCGGGCCATGCGCAGGCCAAGCTGGCGCGCAAGGGCGCCGACTGGATCGTCGCCAACGACGTGTCGGGCGATGTGATGGGCGGTGACGCCAACACGGTGCAGATCGTCACCACGTCCGGCATCGAAACCTGGCCTGCCCTGCCCAAGGGCGAGGTCGCAGACAAATTAATCGCAAAGGTCGCCGATGTCCTCTCCTCTCGCTCCGATTGATATTCAGCTCAAGCGCCTGCCTCATGGCGCGGACCTGCCGGTCCCTGCCTATGCCACCGCCCATGCGGCGGGCATGGACGTGGTGTCGGCGGAGGAACTGCTGCTGCCGCCGGGCGGTCGCCATGCCGTGGCCACGGGCTTTGCGATGGCAATTCCCGAAGGCTATGAGGTGCAGGTCCGCCCCCGCTCCGGCCTGGCGCTCAAACATGGCATCAGCCTGCCCAACACGCCCGGCACCATCGACGCCGACTATCGCGGCGAATTGAAGATCATCCTCATCAATCTGGGCGATACCCCCTTCCCCATCCAGCGCGGCGACCGCATTGCCCAATTAGTCGTCGCCCCGGTGCAGCTTGCCAGCTTCACCGAGGTCGATATGCTGGATGATACCGCGCGGGGACAGGGCGGCTTTGGTTCGACAGGAGTGTGATACGCGATGACGATGCTGCTTTCGCTGATGCTGGCGACCACCCCGGTGGCCGATGCCCTGCCGCCAATGCCGCAGGATCTGACGAGCGTGCCCGTTATCGAGGGCTGGCTGGGGCGCAAGATTTCGCCGCGCTGGTCGGAAGATGTCGCCAAACTGTATCGGCGCGGCAAATGTCGTGGCGCGGTGCCCTATGAAGGATCGAACCTGCTGGAGATCGACGTCCTGTTCCTGCTGTCGGAGGAAGGGAAGCCGCTGAAGATCGCGCCGGTCAACGCCAATTGCCCGGACGTCGAGAATTTCGTGAGCCGCCGCATCCTCAACACTTTGGGCAATTCCTTCCGCACCAAGGGGCAAGTCGTGACAAAGCCTGTGACGGTGGACGGTCGCACCATCGGCACGGCCCGCGAAACCGCCGATGACAATCGCCCGGCAGGCCCGGTCTGGATGCGGTCGCAGGTGCGCTTCCTCTGGTCCGACGCGCCATGACGCTGAGCGACGACCAGCTCGACCGCTATGCCCGCCATATCGTGCTCAAGGAGATTGGCGGCGCGGGACAGGCGCGGCTGCTGTCGGCGGACGTCGCGGTGATCGGTGCGGGCGGCATTGGCAGCCCGGCGATCCTTTATCTCGCCGCCGCCGGTGTCGGCACCATCCGCGTGATCGACGATGACATGGTGGCGCTGTCCAACCTGCAACGGCAGGTGATGTTCGGTACGCAGGATGTCGGCGCGCCCAAGGCGGAAGTCGCGATGGCAGCGGTCGCGCGACTGAACCCGGACGTCAAGCTGATCCCGATCAACGGGCGGATCGATGCGGACAATGCGGCGCTGATGCTGCGCGATGCGGACGTCGTGCTGGATGGCAGCGACAGTTTCACGACCCGACTGGCGGTCGCCGACGCCGCGCAACGGTTGCGCATACCGCTCGTCTCCGCCGCGGTCGGCCCGTTCGAGGGGCAGGTTGCCACCTATCGCGGCTGGGAAGCGGACAAGCCCTGCTATCGCTGCCTGGTCGGCGAAGCGCAGGACGCGCCGGAGCGCAATTGCGCCGAAACCGGCGTCATCGGCGCGCTGACTGGGGCGATGGGTAGCCTTGCCGCGCTGGAGGTGATCCGCGCCCTCGTGCCGTTCGGCGCCGATATGGCCGGGCGGCTGCTGATCGCCGATCTGCTGTCGATGCGCTTTCGCACGTTGGACGTTCCCAAAGATCCCGCCTGCCCGGCCTGCGCCGTGCAACTATGCGTCCCTTAAGGATTATCGTCACCACCGCTGACGCTGAACGGCTGCGCGGCACGCTGATGCTGGCCAGTGCGCAGGCGGCGCTGGGCGGAGCGGCGGCGCTGTTCCTGCAACTCGATGCCGTCGCCCTGCTCCGCACCCCGATCATCGCGCCACAGGATGCCGCGCATCAGGCGGCGGGCCTGCCCGACCTCGCCACCGTCCTGGCCGAGGCGCAAGCGCTGGGCGTCACGATCAGCGTCTGCCAGAGCGGGCTGGCGCTGTGCGGCATAGCGGCGGACGCGCTGCCGCCCGGCGTCGATGTCGGCGGACCTGTCGGCTTCATGCAGGCGACGGGCGATGAGGCACGGCTGCTTATCGCCTGACGCCTCCCCTTCCCTTGACAGGCCGGACCGCCCATTTATGGGGAAGGCGCGGCATTTGTGGCCGCGCCATGCTTTGCCTTTCAAGGAAATCCTGTGTCCGCCATGCTCAAAATCACTCTGCCCGACGGTAACGTGCGCGAAGTAGCGCCCGGTACTACCCCGGCGGATATTGCAGCGGCGATCGGACCGGGGCTGGCCAAGGCGGCGATTGCGGCGCGGGTCGATGGCGAATTGCGCGACATCAACCGCCCGCTGGAGCAGGACGCGACGCTGGCGCTGGTGACGGCCAAGGATGAGGCCGACGCGCTGGAACTGGCGCGGCATGATTTTGCCCATGTTCTGGCCGAAGCGGTGCAGGCGCTGTTCCCCGGCACGCAGATCACCTTTGGCCCGTCGACCGACGACGGCTTTTATTATGATTTCGCGCCCAACCCCGACCGTGGCCCTTTCACGGACGAGGATCTGCCCGCGATCGAGGCGAAAATGCGGGAGATCATCGCCGCCAACAAGCCGTTGCGCCGCGAAGTCATCGCCCGCGACACGCTGATCGCGCAATGGCAGGCGGCGGGCGAGACGTTCAAGGCGCAATGGGCCGCCGAACTGCCGCAGGGCGAGGAACTGACCGTCTATCATAGCGGTGACGGCTGGTATGACATGTGCCGTGGCCCGCACCTTGCCTCGACCGGGCGGCTCGATCCGTCCGCCTTCAAGCTGACGCGGGTGTCGGGCGCTTACTGGCGCGGCGACCAGAACAATGCGATGCTCAGCCGCATCTACGGCACTGGCTGGCTCAACAAGAAGCAGCTGGCCGAACATCTGACGCGCCTCGAAGAAGCAGCCAAGCGCGACCATCGCAAGCTCGGCGCGGAGATGGACCTGTTCCACCTGCAACAGGAAGCGCATGGCAGCGTGTTCTGGCACCCCAAGGGCTATCTGATCTGGCGTCAGCTGGAAGCCTATATGCGCCGCGCAATCGACGATGCGGGCTATCGCGAGGTCAAGACGCCGCAGGTGATGGACGCGCGCCAGTGGGAAACGTCGGGCCATTGGGGCAAATATCGCGAAAATATGTTCGTCATCCCCGACGAAGTGCCCAATGTCGACGATGAAGGCCCGCTGGTGTCGGACGATGCCGACTGGATGGCGCTCAAACCCATGAACTGCCCGGCGCATGTGCTGATCTTCCGCCAGGGGATCAAAAGCTATCGCGACCTGCCGATGCGCCTGTACGAAAATGGCTGCTGCCACCGCAACGAGCCGCATGGCGCGCTGCACGGGCTGATGCGGGTGCGGCAATTCACCCAGGATGACGCGCATATCTTCTGCCGCGAGGACCAGATTGTCGAGGAAGTCCGCGCCTTCTGCGCGCTGGCCGACCGCATCTACAAGGATTTCGGCTTCACCTACTCGATCAAGCTGGCGCTGCGCCCCGAAAAGCGGTTCGGCAGCGAAGAGATGTGGGACAAGGCGGAGAATGAACTGCGCGCAGCCGTCGCCGCCGCGGGCCTCAACACGCCGGAGTTCGGCTGGGAGGAATTGCCGGGCGAAGGCGCTTTCTATGCGCCAAAGCTGGAATGGCACCTCACTGATGCGATTGGCCGGACCTGGCAGGTCGGCACGATCCAGTCGGACCGGGTGCTGCCCGAACGGCTCGACGCCTCTTATGTCGGCGAAGATGGCGAACGCCATCGCCCCGTCATGCTCCACCGCGCCATTTTCGGCAGCTATGAACGCTTCATCGGCATTCTGATCGAACATTATGCCGGGCGCTTCCCGGCCTGGCTCGCGCCGGTGCAGGCGGTCGTCGCGACCATCGTGTCGGACGCGGACGATTATGCGGGCGATGTGCTGGCGAAGCTGCGCGCGGCGGGCATCCGGGCCGAAGCGGACCTGCGCAACGAGAAGATCAATTACAAGGTGCGCGAACATAGCCTGGCCAAGGTGCCCAACCTGCTGGTCGTTGGCCGGCGCGAGGCGGAGGAAGGCAAGGTCGCGCTGCGCGTGCTGGGCAGCGAGGGGCAGAGCTTCCTTTCGCTCGATGAGGCGATTTCGCGCCTTGCAAATGAGGCCCGCGCACCCGATATGCTATAGAGGCTGCAAGGCCACAGGGTTCGTGATTCCTTGACTGAGGGTCGCGGACCCCTTTGCGCTTTGCCAAAAAGCCGCTAAGAGCCACTCGTTTTTGCAACGACCATAGGAGATACTGCTATACGTCCCCCGATGATGCGCCGCCCGCTGGCGCCGCCGCCGAAGTCCGGCCCTCGCTATAATGAATTCATCACCGTGCCCAAGGTGCGCGTGATCGATGATGAAGGCGAAAATCTGGGTGTGATGTTTACGCAGGAAGCGATCGAACAGGCGGCCGATGTTGGGCTGGACCTGGTCGAAGTATCGCCCAATGCCGACCCGCCGGTCTGCAAGTTTCTGGACATCGGCAAGTTCAAATACGAAGCCCAGAAAAAGGCGAATATCGCCCGCAAGACGCAAAAGACGCAGGAACTCAAAGAGATCAAGATGCGTCCGAACATCGACGATCATGACTATGATACGAAGATGAAGAAGGTGCATGACTTCATCGGCGACGGCGACAAGGTGAAGATCACCCTGCGCTTCCGTGGCCGCGAACTCAGCCACCAGCAACTCGGCATGGCCCTGCTCCAGCGCGTCGCGGAAAATGTCGCCGAAGTCGCCAAGGTCGAAGCCTATCCCCGCATGGAAGGCCGCCAGATGCTGATGGTGCTGGCCCCGAAATAAGCGCGGGTTTCCGGTTTGAGAGATAGAGGGCGGTGCCGCGAGGCGCCGCCCTTTTTCGTTGTGGCTGGCGCTGGTCCGGGTGGCCGGAAATAGGAAATGCAGGGCTTAACTTCGCATATTTCCCGGCAAATCGGACATAGGATTTCCTACATTTGTAATTTTATTGTGCGCGATGCTGGCGGTAGAAAGAGCCGAGGTGACTTTATCAGAGGGGTGGGGTTGTAGGACAGGCGTTGGCTGACGAGTGTATGCGCTTGGCAGAGTATTGCCACTTACTACACAAGATCGACCACGATGCCGCGATCTCGGAGGCCGGCGCCCCCCGCCTCCATCCAAGCCATCATTTAAAATCATTCTACCAAACCACGCTACTCTGTGTCTGTCGACTTATTGTAGCGCGACCGCTTAGCATAGAAACGTGCCTGAGCTTATCGAAATATTCGCGAAAAACCTCCGCGATCAGCGCTTAAGAATGAATCTGACGCAAGAAAGTCTAGCTGACGCTTGCGATCTACATCGCACGTATATTGGTGCGATAGAGCGAGGTGAAAGAAATATATCCCTCCGAAATTTGCAAAAGATTGCTGACGTTCTTCAAATAAAAGCCGCTGATCTAATTACTGAAAGCCAAAAATGAATAAGTCCATTGATCCGTTTGAACGGAGGTTTCTTGATGCTATTGATCATCATTTGGACGGGCTGTCTGCAAAAATCGAGAGGGATTTTTCGAAGGACAATCTCGAGAAGGAATTAACCGGCTTGAAAGGTGATAAGGTTTATCACGAGCTAGGTTTTGATACCGTTGAATATGCTCTTGTGCGCCTTGTCGGGAGAATGAGTATAAGTGTAGGTCGTAGACTTGGCGAAATTTACGATAAAGTTCCTCGATTCGTAGCTGCCGCACGATTTGGATTGCAGCCAACGCAAATCGCAGAAGTGTTCGATGGCCTCGAACTGGATATCGCTCTCCGAAGTAACCTTTTGTCGGATGCGGACAAGGCGCATATTCAACAAATAACAGCAAAAATGTCGGGAGAAGCATATTCTGGAATAGGCATCGAAATTCGATCCAATTTCAATCCGAATGATAGCTCGCGTTTGCGGAAAGATGTCGATGTGGCGTCAAAATTATCAGCCGCCGGGCTTTTCCCCGTATATCTTATATTTAGCTCATTAAGTCCGCGAGATGACGCCATCGCCCGGCTTAAGAGAGCGGGATGGTCTTTCAAGCAGGGCCAGGAAGCCCTGGAATTTCTTAATGAACTGCTTGGAGTTGATATTAGCTCAATATTGTCAGATCCAATTATTGCATCTAAAACGAAGTCCAAAACTTCAGAAATCATGAAATCTATATTTAAATCTGATGCATTTAAATCTCTTAAATAGGGACTCTCGCATAAACTATAGTTTCAAATAGATCTTTGCCGCTGTTACGTCGGCGGAACCGATGAAGACCTTCAATGGAAGCGCCAGGTATAGCCCCTTCGATAATCTTTCCTAGAATTACATCGGTTGCGACGTACTCCCCTTTGATCCAAGAGTTTCCAACAACATAAGCCAGCCTTGCCCCGCTATTTAGCGATGGCCTCAATGCCTGAATGTGTATGAAAAGCCTGTTGAAATAATGGGTCACATAATTCGCCATAAGTTGGTCGGACTTGGCAATATTGCCGTGAACGCCATCAAGTGCGCGTTCAACAACTGGGTCAATAGGTGCAAACACACCCTTTCCCAGTTCAGAGGTTGCGGTGCCCCATGTTCCACCAATTGTCCTGCGATCGATTTGGGAGGCCTCTTTCGCTTCCGAAATCATATCAAGCATATATAAGTGAGGGCGAGTATTCCAGATATAGCTATACCGGTTGGGATATGGTGGAGATGTTATTACAGCATCAACCCCAATTATATCGCGAAAAGTCGAGACTTGTGTCGAGTCACCAAAAACAATGCGTGGCGAAACGTTAAGAGCTTGCCGATTTATATCAGATAAATCTCCTATCATTTTTAACGTATGGCATTCATATGTAGGCCAGACGTTTATCTCGTGATTGTCTTTGTTTATAAAGTGAAGTTGAAGCTTTCCGAGCGTCACGTTAGTAAAGTCGGGTACCAAAACGGCCGCTAGGGCCAACTCGAAGAACGAGCGATATCGATCTTCTGAGCATGATCTAATCGCAGACTTAAGAACCAAGATGTCCTTAAGGACGTCATTTCTCCACCATCTATGGACGTTGTGAATTTTCGGAACCTCAACGCCTAGCTCAGCAATATTGTCCAACGTAGCGCCATCTACCGTATTGGAATATATTTGGCTGATAGCATCAAGCTGGCGGGCAGCTTCAGTCGCGTCAATCGACCAGTCTATGCATGTCTTGCCGACGAAGTGGAGAAACGGATTAACTTCCACGCAGCTGGCCTGAAAACCCTCGAATGATGCCTCTATGGCTGTAGTCCCAGCGCCTGAAAACGGGTCATGAATGTGCGAGGGTGGTGCTAAGTTCATTTCCTTGATTATCGTCCGAACTAAGTCGGGGCCAAAGCTCGGTGTGAGCCGGAACCATGAATGAACATTTTCGGATAGCCCCGCCAAAAACGTGGATCGACGGACAGGGATGGGGTCGTACCTTACCGGGTACGGACCAGCGCTGACAGGTTCAGGTGGGGACGGCATTTCGACACCGAAAAGGTCTCGGCTCGCGTAAGCTTGAGTAGGAAGGCTGGTCATGATGACAATAAGTAGCGAAAATAGCAGGTTTAGCAACTTCAATTTTCTCGACGTCGACCGTACCACCTCAGGACATAGGATGTCGTCCCAAAACTCCTCGATGCTCGCGCATCGCGGATCCCAAGTGACGGTCTATACAGAGCGACGAAGTCACGAGTAGCAATGTGCGGTCAACAGCGGATGGACGACACGGGAAAGTGGTCTACTGGACGACTCTCAACAGATCGCTCACGATCGCAGCGCTCTGTTGATAGATGACGAACTAATCCGCATGAACTACGATACGAATGGCAACTACGCTATTTTAGTTTACGTAACCTGCCAGTCCGCAATCGCCCAATCACCGCCCAACCGCCTCAAGCCGACGGCTTGTCCCGATACAGCGCCGGGAACATCGCCTTGAACGCCGCCAGCTTGGGGGCGTCCCAGCGCAATATATAGGGATGGCGCGGGTTTTTGCGCATGAAGTCCTGATGATAGGCGTCGGCGTCCTGAAAGCCGGTGAAGCGCTCCACCTTGGTCACCACCGGGTCGCGCCACAGGCCGGCCTTGTCCAGTTGCGCCAGATAGGCGGTCGCGGCCTTGGCCTGTTCGGCGTTCAGCGGAAAGAGCGCGCTGCGATATTGGGTGCCATGGTCCGGCCCCTGATAGTTGAGCGTCGTGGGATCGGCGATGACCGAGAAGAAGATGCGCAGCAGCGTGGCGTAGCTGACCTGCTTGGGGTCGTAGGTGACGCGGACGGCTTCGGCAAAGCCGGTGTCGCCGCCGCTGACCATGTCATAATCGACGCGGCGGTTGCGCGGGCCTCCGGCAAAGCCTGACTTGACGAGCTGGACGCCCTTCACATGGGAAAAGACGCCTTCGACGCCCCAATAGCAGCCGCCTGCGAATATCGCGGTTTCAAGGCTGCGGGTGGGCGCGGCGTCGATGGTGGCGACAGGGGCAAGGACCGGGCGCTCGGCGCGCACCGGGGACGCGACGGCGATCGCCGCGAAAATGGCAAGGGCGATGCCGTCAGCGCGCCGCATGATGGGCGCTGGTCGCGGCGATCGCCGGGGAACTGAGGATCGGTTGTTCATCGGGCTGGAGCATGACCATGCCGACTGCACCGATCGCAAACCCGCCCAGAAAGCGCAGGAATAAATCGGATTTCAAAAACGTCATCATGGCCTGTGCCTTTCTTATTCTTTGGTTTCGGCTGATCAGGCCGATCGGTTACATCCCCGTGCCTTGCCCCTTGCTGAATATCGCGCCGCGCGGGTGCGGCTTTCGACAGGGGCAAGAAACAGAACGACGAACGGAGAGTCGCCTTCAATCAGTTTCGTTATGCAACGCGGATATAGAGTGTTCCGCGCTGCCTGCAAGACGGCGCGGGTGGAAAAGGACCGTTTCCCTTTTCGTCACCCTGAACTTGTTTCAGGGTCCATCGCGCCAGATCAAGCGGCGGCTGGTGGGGCACAATGGATGCTGAAACACGTTCAGCATGACGGTAGAGAGAAAGCAGAAAGTCCCGTGCCGGGGAGGTTTATTTCAGCGCGGCGCAGGCTTCCTGGATGCGGGTGCAGGCCTTTTTCAGCACCTCTTCCGACGTCGCATAGCTGATGCGGAAGGCGGGCGAGAGGCCGAAGGCTGCGCCATGGACGGCGGCGACCTTGGCCTCGTCCAGGAAATAGCCGATCAGCGTTTCGTCGCTGTCGATCGTCACCCCCTTGGGCGTCACCTTGCCGATCACGCCGCTGGCGTCGGGATAGACGTAGAAAGCGCCTTCGGGCGTCGGGCAGTCGAGGCCCGGCGCGTCATTGAGCATCGCGACGACCATGTCGCGGCGCTTCTTGAACGCGGCGTTGCGCTCTTCCAGAAAATCCTGCGGCCCGGTGAGCGCGGCGACGGCGGCAGCCTGGCTGATCGAGCAGGGATTGCTGGTCGACTGCGATTGCAGCTTGCCCATCGCCTTGATGATCCATTCGGGGCCACCGGCAAAACCGATGCGCCAGCCGGTCATCGAGAAAGCCTTGGAACAGCCGTTGACCGTCAGCGTGCGGTCATACAGTTCCGGGCAGACCTGCGCGATGGTGGCGAAGGGCGTCGTCGCGTACCAGACATGCTCATACATATCGTCGGTCATGATGAGGACATGGGGATGGCGCAGCAGCACGTCCGCCAGTTCCTTCAGCTCCGCCGCCGAATAGGCCGCGCCGGAGGGGTTGGACGGCGAATTGAGCATCACCCATTTGGTGCGCGGGGTGATCGCCGCTTCCAGCTGGGCGGCGGTGATCTTGTAGCCCTGGCTCGCCGGACCCTCGATGAATACCGGCGTGCCGCCAGCGAAATTCACGATGTCGGGATAGCTGACCCAATAAGGCGCCGGGATGATGACTTCATCGCCCGCGTCCACGGTCGCGACCAGCGCGTTGAACAAGGTGTGCTTGCCGCCGGAATTCACCGTGATCTGGCTGCGCTTGTAGGTCAGGCCATTGTCGCGCTGAAACTTGAACATCACCGCTTCCTTGACGTCGGCGGTGCCGTCCACGTCGGTATAGCGGGTCAGGTTGTTGCGAATGGCGGCGATGCCCGCTTCCTTGACGAAATCGGGCGTGTCGAAATCCGGCTCCCCGGCCGACAGGCCAATCACGTCCACGCCCTGCGCCTTGAGCGCATTCACACGCGCGCTCATGGCGAGCGTGGCGGACGGCTGGATACGACCAAGGGCGGCGGAAGTCTGGCTCATGACAACAATCTTTCGAAAGAATCCCCAACGCCCGCAACATTAGCGGACGCGGCGGTCCTTAGTGCGCAACGGACGCAGGGGCAACCGGCCAGTTGCCGCTTCCTGGCTTTACGGCAGAATGATGTGGCTAATGCGCCAGTGTCGCGGCGACCATGCCGCGCGCGGCATTGCCGATGAAGAAGCCATCGTCGAGATCATGCGGGCGAAGATCGGCCTCGACCGCCTCACCCATGTCGATCAGGCTCTGGCGCAGGATGCCGGGCAGCAACCCGCGCGATCGCGGCGGGGTGAGCAATTTGTCGCCCCGCTCGACAAAGATCGAGGAGAAGCAGCATTCGGTGAGATAGCCCTGCGCATCGATCAGCGCGACTTCATAGGTGCCGCCGCGTTGCAGCGCATCGCGGTAGAGCGAACGGTCGGTGGTCTTGTGCAGCAGGCGCAGGTCGTCGGCGGGCGCATGGCGCGGCACGACCTTGACCGGCACGATCGCGCCCGGCCAGGCGATCCGGTCGCGCACCTCGATCGCCACCGCCCCGCCGCGCGACACCATCAGCCGCACCCGGCTATGGTCGCGCAGGCGGAAGGTCGCGGCCTGCAACTCATTGCGCACGCCATGGCGATCAAAGGCGAAGCCAAGCGCATCGGCGCTCGCCTTCAACCGGGCAAGGTGCAGCTCCAGCAACCTGATGCCTTCGAGCGGGTCGAAGGCCATGGTTTCGAGCAGATCATAGCGTCCATCAGCCAGTGACATTCGAGCTATTCCAAACCTTTGGCGGCCAATATGTCAAGCGCCCGCAAGAAACCGCCCCTTGGCCAGACATTCCGCCCACTCAGAGCCAGCCTCTGAATCCACCACCAGACCGGAGCCAAGCCCCAGCCGCCCGACGCCCGCGCCCTCATCGATCGTCAGCGTGCGGATCGCGACGTTGAAGGCGGCGTCGCCATCCGGGTCGATCCAGCCCATCGATCCGGTATAGACGCCGCGTGCATGGGGTTCGAGCGCGTCGAGTATCTCCATCGCCCGCACCTTTGGCGCGCCGGTGATCGATCCGCAGGGGAACAGTACGCGCAGCACATCGACCGGCGACAGGCCGGGCAGGATGCGCGCACGCACGGTCGACACCAGCTGATGGACGGTCGGATAGCTTTCCACCTTGAACAAGTCCGGCACGGTCACGCTGCCCGCGCGCGACACCCGCGACAGATCGTTGCGCAGCAGGTCGACGATCATCAGATTTTCCGCGCGCTGCTTGGCGTCGCCCTGCAACCATCGGGCAAGCGCTGCGTCCCGATCCGCATCGGCATGGCGCGTGGCGGTGCCCTTCATCGGGCGCGCGGTCAGCTGGCCGCGCACCAGCGTGAAGAAGAGTTCGGGCGAGAAGGACAGCAACGCCTGCCCCCCGGTGCGGATCACCCCGCCATAGCCCGCCGCCGCGCGGGGCCGGACCGCGGCATAGAGCGCCATCGGATCGCCGCTCACCCTGGTTTCGCAGGGGAAGGTCAGGTTCGCCTGATAAATGTCGCCCGCGCGAATATAGTCCTGCACCGCGTCGAACGCCGCGCGATATTCGGCTTCGTCGATCAGCGGGCGGGGCGGCGTCACGCTGGCCCCGGCGGGATCGGGCAGCAGGTCTGGCAACGTCCCCGGCGCGATCAGCCGGACGCCTTCGAACAGGCCGAACCACAGCAACGGCGCGGCACCGCCCTTTGCCTCTGCGCGAGCGGCGACCGGCGCGAGCCTGTCTTCCAGCGCCAGCCCCGCTTCATAGGTCATATAGCCCGCGACATGCAGGCCATTTTCCCGCGCGTCGGCCAGCCGGTCGAGCGCGGGCTGGACCTCCTCCATGCGATGGGCTGCAATGATGCCGACCGGATCGCGATAGAGTCGCGCCGGGGCTGCGCCGCGCACGCGCGCATCGTCGAACAGGGCAAAGATTTCGGACGGACCGGGGAGACGCATGGCGGCTTATTAACAGGCTTTTGCGCAGGCGAAAGGGTAACTAGTGGCCCGATTCTGACATTCGACACCTTTTGAGGCCAAGCTGCGCTCAAATGTCAGAATCTTCCAGGGCCACTAGAAATTATTGATTCTGGTGGATTTTACGATTTTGCCATTTGCAGACCCATCCCAGCGTCCGGGGATGCAAATGGCAAAATCAATCCACCCGTGGGAATATGCCATGTTGCGCAGCACCGCCGCAGCCACTACCTCAGCGCCCATGCCCGACCAGACACCCGAAGCCGCACCCGATCGCCCGCTCGCCGCCGCCATCGGCCTGGCGCTGCGCGGGCGCTGCCCGGCCTGTGGCGAGGGACGGATGTTCGCCCGCTTCCTCAAGCCCACATCCGCCTGCGCCCATTGCGGCCAGCGCTGGGACGGGCATCAGGCCGACGATTTCCCATCCTATATCGTCATCCTTCTGCTGGGCCATATATTGGTCCCGCTGATGATAGAGGTGAACCGCGCGCTCGACATTCCGCTGGGATGGCAGGCCGCGATCTGGCCTGGCCTGGCGCTGCTGCTGGCCGTGGCGATGATCCAGCCGGTCAAGGGCGCGGTGATCGCCTTTCAATGGTCCCGGCGGATGCACGGATTTGGGTGAATAAACCCCGCGTCACGCCGGTCGGCGGATGAAATTCAGCTCCATCGCTTCGCGCAGCGTCTCGTCAATCTCGCGCCGTCCTTCGGCCCCATGGGTGACGACGGTGGTGTCGCAGGTGGCGACGCACACGCCCTTCTGAAACCCGGCCGAGCTGATCGTCCAGCTGGTGCGGCCGATATGGCCGATCGCGCAATGAACGTCGAACGGATAGGGGAAATGCGATTCCTCGATGAAATTGAGATTCACGTTCGCCACCATCCAGCGCACGCCCTGTTCCTGCGGATGGCGACCCATATGATGGTGGAAACGGATACGCGCGGTCTCGAATATGCCGGAGATCGCCACATTGTTGATGTGGCCCATCGTATCGAGATCCTGAAAGCGGGAATCGATGCTGGTCACGAAGCGATAGGCTTCGGGACTGAAACGCCAGGATTCGGGTTTGGCCATGTCCTGCTTTCCAATAAAATAGGGATGGTCATGCCATAGCCGTCATGGCCAGTGATGCAATCACGCCAGCGAAAATGGCACGACTGCGACCTTTATGACACAATCCATATCAAGATACGCATCACAGGAATGTCATGCAGGCGACGCCAATTCGTCAAGCTCCTCTCATTGCAGTGCAACATCACGCGCCTACGGCCCCGAACCAAGCCGATTACGGTTCTTGAAGGGGAAAATTCATGCGTCCTGCCACTGCCCTGCTGCTCGCCTCCACCATGCTGGCGGCTACGCCCGCCTTTGCCCAGACGGCGGCGCCCGCCGCCGATGCAGCACCCGACGAAGCGACGATCGTCGTCTTTGGTCGCGGCGAAACCCGCCAGGTGCAGGAAATCAAGGCGCAGGAAATTGTCGTACTGACGCCGGGCACCAATCCGCTCAAGGCGATTGAAAAGCTGCCCAGCGTCAATTTCCAGTCCGCCGACCCGTTCGGCAATTATGAATGGTCGCAGCGCGTCACCATCCGCAGCTTCAACCAGAACCAGCTTGGCTTTACCTTCGACGGCATCCCGCTGGGCGACATGAGCTATGGCAACCATAACGGCCTGCACATCACCCGCGCGATCAGCAGCGAAAATATCGGCAGCGTCCGCGTGTCGCAGGGTGCCGGTTCGCTCGGCACGCAGGCGACCGGCAATTTGGGCGGCACGGTCGAGACTTTCTCGGCCGATCCGACCGGCGAGATGGGCGCACAGGGCAATCTGACCTATGGCAGCAACGACACGGTCCGCGCTTTCGCCCGCCTCAATCTGGGGACCAGGGACGGCGTACGCGGCTATGTGTCCTACGGCTATGGATCGACCGACAAATATAAGGGCCAGGGCAAGCAGGACCAGCATATGGGCAATGCCAAGGTGATCGTGCCCATAGGCGAGGCCAGGATTGACGGCTGGCTGAGCTATTCCGACCGGCGCGAGCAGGATTATCAGGACATGTCGATGGGCATGATCAATCGGCTGGGCTGGGACTGGGACAACACCTTTCCCGACTATGCCCGCGCGATCGACTATGCCAGCCGCCTGAACGACGTGGATCTGGTCAGCAACAGCGGCGGATCACCCTTCCCCGATGGCCGTTTCGACTATAGCGGCGCGTCCGTCGCCACTGGCCAGACCTATCCGGGCAATGTGACCAGCGCCGACGACGCCTATTATGACGCGGCGGGCCTGCGCAAGGACTGGCTGGGCGCGATCGGCCTCAACACGCCGCTGGGCGAGAAGGCGACGCTGAACCTCAAAGGCTATTATCACAACAATAGCGGCATGGGCCTGTGGGCGACCCCCTATGTGCCCAGCCCCAACGGCGTCCCCATGTCGGTGCGGACCACCGAATATAAGATGGACCGCATCGGCGCGTTCGGCAGCGTCGATTTCACCATCGGCAGCCAGAATCTGAACGTCGGCGCATGGTATGAAAATAACAAGTTCAACCAGGCCCGCCGCTTCTATGCCTTCTCCAGCCGAACCGAGCCGGGCCTGTCCTTCCGCGACTATCCGAAAAATCCCTTCTTCACCCAGTGGGAGTTCGATTTCACCACCGACACGTTCCAATATCATGTGCAGGACAAGATCGACCTTGGCATGGTGACGATCAATCTGGGGTGGAAGGGCTTTTCGGTCACCAACAAGGCGGAGGCGGTCGTTCAGGCCAGCTTCCCGCAGGGCAAGATCAAGGCGCAGGACTGGTTCCAGCCCACCGCCGGTTTCGTCGTGAAGGTCAGCCCCGACGCGGAAGTCTTTGGCGGCTTCAGCCAGTCGACCCGCGCCTTTGCCAGCGCCACGACCACCGGCCCCTTTTCGACCAATCAGGCCGGGTTCGACGCGATCAGGAATAATCTGAAACCCGAAGAGTCGGACACCTACGAACTCGGCCTGCGCTACAACACGCCGGTCTTCAGCGGCACGCTGGGTGCCTATCTGGTCAACTTCCGCAACCGCCTGCTGGCAGTGCAGGTCGGATCGGCGATCCAGGGCAATCCCTCGGCGCTCCAGAATGTCGGCGGCGTCCGCGCCGTCGGCGTCGAAGCGGCGGGCAATCTGACGCTAGGCAGCGGCTTCAGCGTCTACGCCAGCTACAGCTACACCGACGCGACCTATCGCGACGATGTATTGAACGGCAATGGCGATCTTGTCGCGGCGATCAAGGACAAGACCGTGGTGGACAGCCCCAAGCATATGGCGCGCGGCGAATTCAACTTCGACGATGGCCAGCGCTTCTTCCGCGTCGGCCTCAACTATATGTCGCGCCGCTACTATAGCTACACCAATGACGCTTCGGTCCCCGGCCGCCTGATCGTCGACGCCTCGCTTGGCTATCGCTTCACCGACAAGGTGGAAGTGCAGCTGAACGCCACCAATCTGTTCGACAAGCGCTATGTCGGCACGATCGGGTCGGGCGGCTTTGGCAATAGCGGCGATGCCCAGACCCTGCTGGTCGGTGCGCCCCAGCAATTCTTCGCTACGCTGAAGGCCGGCTTCTGATCTGAAAAAGGCCGCGCCTATCCGCGGTCATAGGCAACGCAGCGTTTCCCGGCAGGGCAATGGACTTCATGACGCGCGGGGCATAGCTTCGCCGTCAGGTCCATCCTGCCGGGGGTTTCATGCCACGCTACAGCCTTGTCGCCATCATCCTGCACTGGGCGATCGCGGCCCTGCTCGCTTTCCAGATCAGCGTCGGCTGGGCGCTGGAGGATCTGGGCGCGCGGGGCTTTGCCCTGTACCAATGGCACAAGTCGGTCGGCATCACGATATTGGGGCTGACCCTGCTGCGGATCGTGGTGCGCTACTGGAAGCCGCGCCCGGCAAGGCTGGAGGGCGGCTGGCAGGGCGCGCTGGCGTCGGGCGTGCATTTTGGTCTCTACGCCTTCATGCTGGGCGCGCCGCTGAGCGGCTGGGCGCTGGTATCGACCGCCAAGGTGAAGGTGCCGACCCTGCTGTTCGGCGTCCTGCCCCTGCCCCATCTGCCATTGCCCGCAAGCGCGCATGAACTGGCGGAGGGCGGCCATGGCCTGATCGCCTGGCTGGGCATCGCGCTGTTCCTGCTCCATGTCGCGGGGGCGCTGCGCCATCATTTCCTGATCCGCGACGGGCTGATCTGGCGGATGATACCGGGCCGGTCGACCGCGCTGCTGATCATCCTGCCCGCGCTGATGCTGCTGGGCCTGGTCGTCGGCAAGGCGATCCTGCCCGCGCCAGCCGCCAAGGTCGCCGCCCCGGTCGCAGCATCCGAGGCGTCGCAAGCCCCCGCCGCATCGGAAAACATCGCCGAACCAGCCAACATCGCCGCGCCCGCACCCGACATCGCCGCCGCCAACGTCACCGAGGCCGCCCCGGAAGCGCCCCCCGCCCCGCCGCCTGCCTGGACCGTGCAGCCGGGCGGCAAGATCGGCTTTTCCGTCGGCAATGATGGCCAGACGATCAGCGGCAGCTTTGCCAAATGGACCGCCGCGATCGTCATGGACCCGGACCATCCCGAAACCGCCGACATCAGGGTGACGATCGACATGGCCAGCGCCAGCGTGGGCGACGCCTATCAGGACGGGATGCTGCCGGGCGACGAATTTTTCGCGGTGGCCGCCCACCCCACCGCAACATTCACCGCGAAGGGCGCGGAGAAGAGCGGCGCGAACGCCTATCGCGCCACCGGCACGCTCAGCCTCAAAGGCGTCGCCAAGCCCCAGACCATCCGCTTCACCCTGTCGGGCGACGGCGCGACCCGCAAGGTCAGCGGCACCGCGACCATCGCCCGCGTCGCCTTTGGCGTGGGCAATGGCGAGAGCAGCGGCGGACTGGCCCCCCAGGTGGCGCTGACTTTCGCCTTCACCGCCCGTAAAAAGGATTGAGGCAAACTCCATGTGCTCCCGCGCAGGCGGGAGCCCAGTTCCGGTACCTCGACTGGGCTCCCGCCTGCGCGGGAGCACTATGCTATAATGTCGCTGATCAACTCTGATCCGTTGCTTGGAAACCCAATATGCGTGCGCTTCTCGTCTCCCTCATCCTTTCTGGCGCTTCACTCGCCGCTTCCCCCAACCCCGCCAACGCGCAGGGCTTCATGTTCGAAAGCGGCTCATCGCTGCTCGCCAAATGCCGCAACAAGGCGCCCGAATATGCGCTGGCCTGCACCGCCTATATCGTCGGCGTGGTAGATGGCATCCGCAAGGACAGCTTCATCGGCCGTGGTCGCCCGATCTGCTGGCCTGACAAGATGAGCGCGGACGATGCCCGCCGCACCGTCGTCGCCTATCTCGAACGCTGGCCAGACCAGCGGCGCGGCCCCGCTTCTGTGCTGGTCAGCGTGGCGCTCAACGAACGCTATCCATGCCAGAAATAGCGAATCGATCAGTCTGATCGAAAGGATCATTGCGCCCGCGCGCCGGATTACTGCTATAAACTTGCCTTGGACGGCGCGGCGGCGTAGGTGCGGCCCCTGTTTTTTTGGTTCATTTAGGAGACTCGTCGTGGCGGCGAAATGGACGCCGGATAGCTGGCGCGCGCATAAGGGCATTCAGATGCCCGCTTACCGGGACACACAGGCGCTCGCCGCCGTGGAGGCCCAGCTTGGCCAGTTTCCGCCGCTCGTCTTTGCAGGCGAGGCCCGCAACCTGAAAACGGACCTGGCGAAGGTCGCGGCCGGTGACGCCTTCCTGTTGCAGGGCGGCGATTGCGCCGAAAGCTTTGCCGAGTTCCACCCGAACAATATCCGCGACACGTTCCGCGTGCTGCTTCAGATGGCGGTCGTGCTGACCTTCGCCTCGAAGCTGCCGGTGGTGAAGGTCGGCCGCATGGCGGGCCAGTTCGCCAAGCCGCGCTCGGCCGATACCGAAGTGGTCGGCGGGGTCGAGCTGCCCAGCTATCGCGGCGACAATGTCAACGACATTGCCTTCACCGCACAGGGCCGCGAGCCGGACCCGCAGCGGATGGTGCAGGCCTATAACCAGTCGGCAGCAACGCTCAACCTGCTGCGCGCCTTCTCGACCGGCGGCTATGCCAGCCTGGATCGCGTCCATGGCTGGATGCTCGACTTCATGGGTCGCAGCCCCTGGGCCGCGAAGTTCGAGGCGATGGCCGACCAGATCGGCCAGGCGCTCGATTTCATGCGCGCCTGTGGCCTGGACGCCGAAACCGTGCCCCAGCTTGGCGGGACCAGCTTTTACACCAGCCATGAAGCGCTGCTGCTGCCGTTCGAACAGGCGCTGACCCGGCAGGACAGCCTGACCGGCGACTGGTATGACACGTCCGCCCACATGCTGTGGATCGGCGACCGCACCCGTTTCGAAGGGTCGGCCCATGTCGAATATCTGCGCGGCATCGGCAATCCCATCGGCATGAAGTGCGGTCCCAGCCTGGAGCCGGACGCGCTCATCCGCCTGCTCGACCTGCTCAACCCGTCGCGCGAAGCCGGGCGCATCACGCTCATCACCCGCTACGGCCATGACAAGATCGAGGCGGGCCTGCCCAAGCTGGTCCGCGCCGTCCTGCGCGAAGGCCATCCGGTGGTCTGGTCCTGCGACCCGATGCACGGCAATGTCATCAAGGCCGCCAATGGCTACAAGACGCGGCCTTTCGAGCGCATCCTGGCCGAAGTGCGCGGCTTCTTCGCCGTCCACCGCGCCGAGGGTAGCTTCGGCGGCGGCATCCACGCGGAAATGACCGGCCAGAACGTCACCGAATGCACCGGCGGCGCCATCGCCATCACCGACGAAGGGCTGGCGGATCGCTACCACACCCATTGCGACCCGCGCCTGAATGCGGCGCAAAGCCTGGAGCTGGCCTTCCTGCTGGCCGAAATGCTGAACGAAGAACTGAAAGAACGCCGCGCCGCGGCTTGATTTACGCCCCTCCCGCTTGCGAGCGTCGGGTCGGTCATGCCCCCGGCATGACCTGAACAGTCCGGGGGACTGTTCACCCGCCGCTGGGCAGCGAGCGGGTATAGCGGACTGTCAGGTCACAGGTTGTGTGCTTTGACTGCTGCCATTCGCTAGAATGATTGTCCTTTAGCAAATTCCCAGAACCTATGCGCTTTGAACCTCTCGGCGCTCATCGGTTCGGTGCCGTGTTCATGACACCCATTGATCACACCACTCACATCAGCATCTTGGTCCGGAGACAGATTTTTCCGATATGCAATGGCACATGTTTGTTCTGGAATGGCTACTTCGTAATCCGTCCCGAGAATTTCGTCGAACAGGTGTGGAAGTAAGAGCCGCGACGGACCAACGGCATCGTCATGCAGCATGACTTTCAAAAAGGGCAAGCCATCCTCGTCCAGCTTTTCTCCAGACGCCGGACGATCCTTTGAAATTCTTGCGAGATTGTCGAGGGCAGTCGCTCGCCAATCAATTCCAGCATCATCCCAGAACTGCGCTTCGGGTTCAGTCACGTAGAAGAAGGTGTTCATTTCTCCGCAGGTTGCCCAAGCAGCGCAGAAGGGAAGATCGCCAATTTGAACGATTGGTCCGGGCCAAGCGCTTGTCAGCAATTCCAGCGGCAGGATGATTGGCACAACACGCGAAAGGTCGCGGTCAGCAGGTTCAACTCCACGACCTGCCTCCAAAACCTCCAACGCAGTTGGTCGCTTTGCCTTCCGGCGAAACCTATCGAGAAAACGTAGCAGCATTCGGGCAATATGCCCGCAGTCCATTACGTCCGCAAATGTTCGATTGATGCCAGCGGCAGGGGATCGAACCCGCACCTTCACCTAACGGCGAGGATCGCTGTAGCGATACGTCTACCAATTCCGTCACGCTGGCGGTTCCATCTAACGGTAAAAGGGTTGTTGTCGCAGTGTCCGGTTTCGAGATGCGCGATTAACATCACCAAGGGCAAAAAATGGCCGCTCACACCCCCCTCACCCAACCTCGCGCCATTCCCCCGGCTGCACTCCCTCCAGCGTCCATTCCCCGATCGCCCAGCGCACCAGCCTGAGCGTCGGATGCCCCACCGCTGCCGTCATGCGCCGCACCTGCCGGTTCTTGCCCTCCCTTATCGTCAGGCTGATCCAGCAATCGGCCACGGTCTTGCGAAACCGCACCGGCGGGTCGCGGGGCCATAGCGCCGGGTCGTCGATCCGTTCGACCTCGGCGGGCAAGGTCCGCCCGTCCTTCAGCGTCACCCCGCGCCGCAGCGCGTCGAGCGCCGCCTCGTCCGGTTCGCCCTCCACCTGCGCCAGATAGGTTTTGGGCATTTTGAACCGGGGGTCGGCGATCCGCGCCTGCAAGCGGCCATCGTCGGTCAGCAGCAACAGCCCTTCGCTGTCCGTGTCCAGCCGCCCGGCGGGATAGACGCCCGGCACATCGATATAATCCTTGAGCGTCTGCCGCTCCGGCCCATTGGGTTCGGGGGTGAACTGGCACAGGACATTGAACGGTTTATTGAATAATATCAGCGCCATGGCCTAAACCTCTTCCTCAAATGCCAGGCTGCCCTGATTGACCAGCATGGCCAGCAACGCCAGCCCGGCATCGGACGGATCGACGCTCACATGATCCTGCGCGCAGAGCGTTTCGACCAGCGCCGCCACGTCGCCGGCACAATCGAAACATTCGCCATCGACGAAAAGCAGCAGCCCGTCGCCCTGCCGCACGAAGGAAAAGCGGCTGGCGGGATTGCGGCACAGCGCCGCCCCTTCCGCCAGCATCGCCGCAACATCGCCCGCTTCCATCGGCTCTTCGGGGCGCCAGTCGGTATCGGGATATTTGGGGCTGCTGCTATATTGGCCGAACCAGCGGGCAAAGGCGGCGCGGTCGGCCAGCGCCTCCGTCACCAGCGCGTGCAGCCGGTCGATCGCGGCGGGCGCGATCTCGCCCGGATTGGCCTGCCGCGCCAGATCGGGATCGGCATAGCGATCCTCGTCCGGCATCGCGTCCACCAGCGTTTCGGACCAATGTTCGACCAGTTCGGCGCGCGATGGCGCGCGAAAGCCGATCGAATAGGTCATGCAGTCATCCCCCACCGCCACGCCATGATGGGCGATGCGCGGCGGCACGTAGAGAATGTCGCCCGGCTCCAATATCCATTCCTGTTCCGGAACGAAATCGGCCAGCAGGCGCAGATCGTCATGCGGCAAAAGCGGCGTCGTGGAATCGCACAAGGCCCCCACCTGCCAGCGGCGACGCCCCAGCCCCTGCACCAGGAACACGTCATATTGGTCGAAATGCGCGCCCACCCCGCCGCCATCGGTCGCGTAGCTGACCATGACATCGTCGATCCGCCAGTTGGGGACGAAGCGGAACGGATCGATCAGCGCCGCGACCTGCGGGACGTGATGGTCCACCGCCTGCACCAGCAATGTCCAGGGGAGCGCCCCCAGTTGGCCAAAGCGGGTTTCGGGCAGCGGCCCGCTCTCCATCGCCAGCCGATCATCGCCCAGCGTGATCAGCCGCGATTCCACGCCCTCCTCGCACGCCAGCCCCGCCAGTTCGTCCGGCTCCAGCGGATTGCGCCACTCCCCCCACGGGTTGCGGATGAGCAGCGGCTTCTTCTGCCAATAGTCGCGCAGGAACAGGGCGGGATCGAAATGGGAAAGCTGCATCACCAGCCCTTGCCCCTATCCGCCCCCGCTGTCAAAACCCTTACATCTCCAGCCCGATCAGCGTGCCGCTGCCGATGCGGTCGACATGGCGCTTGCCGTCGATTTCCAGCCAGTCGGGCGTCACTTCCAGCCGCCGCCCCCGGATGGTGGTGCGCAGATGTTCCACCGCAATCCGGTTGCGCGACACGATGCGCAGCACCGCAAGGCCGTCGCCGCGCGACGCCATCATCGAATAGCGGTCGCCGCGCAGCAGGAAGTGCCAGCTGCCATCGGTCGGCAACCATTCATTGCCGTCGATCACCTGCACCGGCTCGCCATCGGGCGCGCCCAGCCGCACGCTGATCCGCGTCGCGCCATTGGTGCGGCGGGGCGGGGCAAAGATCAGGATCGGCTCGCCATCCAGCGTGATGGGGATCGGCGTGTCGCGCAACAGGCGCGATCCGCCGACGATCAGTTGCGGCAATTCGGCGGAAAAGGGCAAACGGTCCCGCGCGAAATGGCGCTGGCGCACGACCGGATTGGCGTGAAAGCTATGCACCTGCGTCGCGGTCAGCCGCCCTTCCTCCACCAGCCCGTGGCATGTCGGGCACAGCAACGTCGCGCCATTACTGTCGGGCAAGCTCAGATAGCGATAGATGGTCACCCCGCACCGCACACAGGCAAAGCCGCAGGCCTGCCTTATGTCCGCGCGCTGCTCGGCCGTCAGTTCCGTCAGTGACGGCATCACTCGCAAGCCCATGCAGACGACCCCTTGTCCGCGCCGCGCCACATCATGCGGCCCGGCGTTGCTCCTTCTGGCGTCCTCTGCGGCTGGGAACTCTTCCGGTCCCTCTATCTGCTATCGTTGAAATATATGCGTCAAAGTCAAGGGGTAGCGTATAAATCCCCTATCGCTGTGGCAACAGGTCCAGATTGCGCGCGGCGGCGATGGCGCGGATTCGGCCGGGCCGGGGCATATTCTTGATCGCGATTTCGGCCATATCGCCCGCGCTGAACAGCTCGACATGGCCGACGTCGAAGATGCGCTGGCCCAGCGATTGCGTGATCCGCACGCTGCGAATGCTCGACAGGGCGATCTCGGTACGCTGCTTGGCCAGCAGCCCCCGCTCCATCAGCACCTCCCGCTCGCTCAGCGCCAGCCGCTCGCCCTTGTGCATCACCCACCACACCGCGATGGCCAGTATGCCGACGACCGACACCAGCAACAGCATGAACAGCACGGGATGCGCCCTGAACATCGCGGGATGCTCATCATATAACCAGCTCTCGCTCATGCCGCCTCCTGCGCCTGGAACGCGCCGTTTTGATCATGCCCCCGCGCCATCGTCAAGCGGCCGATCCGCTGATCCGCCCGGCGGGTTGGTTAACGAAATCTTCGGGGAAATCGGCTATCCACATATAGGATAGTGGAAAACCGACCATGGCACATAATCTCTACGAACCGGGCGATCGCGCCTTCGACCCATCGGGCGCCTGGCTGCATGACAGGCAGGACGGCCCGGCCACCATCGTGGCGGGCGGGATCATCCTCGTCGCGCTGGTGATCGCGGCGGCCGCCATCTTGCTGTTCAAGGATCTGATGCCCGCTGCCGATCATGGCGCGGTCGCTGCCCGGCCGACCATTTCCGAACAGTTCGGGCTGTGCGACGATCTGACCGGCGCCGCCTGCGTCCTGTCGGCGGACAGCTATGCCTATAAGGGCCATTATTATCGCCTGGCCGACATCAGCGTCCCCAGCCAGATCGGCGCCAAATGCCCGGCCGAAGCCGAACGGGCGCAGGAGGGGCGTATCGCGCTGGCCGCGATGATGAACGGCGGCGCGTTCGAGGCCCGGCCCGATCCCATAGACCCGGACCCGGCGGCCAGGGTGCTGGTGCGCGACGGCGTGTCGATCGGCCAGTTGATGATCCTCAAGGGCCATGCCCGGCCCTGGTCGCCAAAGCCGATCCACTGGTGCGCGGGCCAGCCGCGCTGAGTCTCTGTCCCGACATGCGCGCAAGAGCGCATGTCGGTTGCCGCACCGGCCCTCACCCCCACCCGACCGCCCACAGAGTGTATCCTGAATGGGAGGTCGGGTTGGGGTGAGGGCCGGTGCGGATACGCCAAATAATACTGTCCTACATATAACCATATAGGTTATATGGCCCGCCATGACCAGCCAGTCCCTTCCGCGCGCCACGGTGCAGCCCGTCCATCTGGATTTCACCCCCATCCCCCGCCGCTATCGCCATGATGGCTGGACGCCGGAGCGTCAGCGCGCCTTCATCGCCGCGCTGGCGGAAACCGGATCGGTCAAGCACGCCGCCCAGCGCGTCGGCATGTCGACCGATGGCGCCTATCAGTTGCGACGGCAAAAGGGCGCCGACAGCTTCGCCGCCGCCTGGCTCGCCGCGCTGGATCAGGGGGTGCAGCGGCTGGAGGACATCGCGCTGGAACGCGCCATCAACGGCATCGAAGTCCCGGTGTACAGCTATGGCAAGCTGGTCGGCACCCGCCGCGTCTTTAACGACCGGCTGCTCATGTTCCTGCTGCGCAACCGCGCGCATGATCGCTATCCCGAAGGCGCGATCCGCGGCGCATCCCGCCCCGTCGATATCGAAGCGCTCAAGCTGGAATGGAAGCGCGAGGAAATGCGCCCCGGCGGCGAGGCCGATCTGGATCTCAAGAAGATCTTGAAGGAAGTCGAAAGGCTCCGCATCGAGGAGGTCGCCATCATAGAAGCCAACCGCCTCGACCCGCGCGGCCGCATCACCATAGAGGGCGACGAACGCGAAGCCTTCGACCGCTGGCGCGCCGCAACCCAAGGCCTCGCCCTGCCAGCCCCGGACACGGACGCACACCACCGACGCGACGGGCCGCAGGCCCGGAAGTTTTGAGGGTGGGTGTGGGGCGGGAGTGGTCGATGGAGGAATGTCTGGTTACCCACGGGTAATTGCAGATAGCCGCCATTAGCCTTCCGGGACTGGCTCCGCAGCTAAGCATCATACCTGCCTACCAGCCGTCGATCCATCTCAAGCAGAGGATCGATCCACGGCAACCGCTATCGCAACGACTGCCGTTTGCACTGCCGAGATATAGCTTGCTACGTCATCACTCCGCAGGGGCAGGCGTTCTCCGAGAGCAACGCTGTCACCAGTTCGAGATATGTACTCTGCATCGACAATACCGCGGCGATGGACAAACAGATGCCGCCGCTGGTTCAACATCCAGATAACCTCTCCTAAACCGTTCCGAATGTCCTCATCATTGAAAAATGCGCCGAGGATAGCACGTACCACTCCTAGATTGTCCAACCGCTTGTTCAGAAACAAAACGTCCCCCATCGACGCAGATAGGTTAAATCCGAAATCGCTGATGACCTCCAGGCCCACAACTTGTTTTCCAAAATACGTTTTTAGTTCATTGGAATCCAAAAGTGGTTTAGCCCTCGCGGGGTCAGCATTAACCCAAGAAATAATGAACGCACGAGCTGCACTCTCAAACACAGACCAAGTAGAAATAAGAGTCTGAACCAATAATTCGGAGGCACCGACGGCCACGTCCATATGACAAAGGCTGTTGTCTAGATCATCCACCACGCGGTCTCGATATGCTTGCATCCCCTCCTCACTATTGAAGAACTCCCGCATACGAGCTTGCGCGATTCGATAGGCTTCGCTCCTTACCTCGTCAGACGGATCTTCGCCATAATTGACGCTCTTTAGGCTCCGTATGCGCTCGGCGGTGAGGATTTTATCGAAGTGGCGTTGGTGCACGGACCGATAGACCAAATGATATGGTAGCGTGCCGGCGCTCACGACGCTCCGCAAGCCGTCTATCGCATCTTTAAGCAATGCCTTCGCGTGCGGACATTCCACTGACACTTTAGTGAGAGGCAAAAGAGTTTCGGTGAGATCGTAGATGAGAAATGCAGCCAGCACCCGGCCCGCTGCGTCCTTGGTACTTTCGCTTTCGGGCTTGTCGCTCATTTCGGAACCTTGCCTCTCCTCGCTACAAAAATAACATCCTAGCGTTACAGCGGAGATTCACACCAACTTCCATTTTTGCTCTAGACGATCCATTTCATTGAGCAGAGCATCAGCCATCGTTGCCTTGTCGAATTCCGGGCGCGCTAACTTCTTTGCGAACGTTTTGGAAAAATGGGGACGAATTCTCGCATACCCGCCGTCGGCCTGCATGAACTCCAAAAGCGTGCGATTGCCGCTTGATCGACGATATCCATTGGACAGCGACCGTCCTACAGTGATCAGAAAACGCCGTTGCCTCGCCATTGTCGCTTTTGCGTCGGCTGTGGCTTGCATCTGAGCAGGATTGCCTTCGTTTGTGAAGATAATTGCAGCCACGTAGACCACGATAAATAGACCCGCACCGATCGCAATCAACGGATGTTGCAATGCAGTAATCGCGTTTGCGAACGCCAACGCGATTTGATCTCGTAGGCTATCCCACACTCCAGCAGCGGAGATGACCAAGCCGCCGATACCCGCTGGCGCAAAAATCAGGAATTTATTGATTTGCCCCTTCATCGAGGCCGTTATCACGCTAAAGCAAGCATTTGGCAATGGATTGGCACTCGAAACCGAGAGGAAGCTTGGCGCGGAGATTAGGCCCCAGCAAATTGAATGGCGGGTTTCGAGAAATTGGGTGACGTCACCGTGTGACCAAAACTGCCCCCCTACCCCATCCTCCCCCGCACCGCCGCCAGCACATCCCGCGCCAGTCGCGCATAGTCGGCGCAGGCGGCCTGCATCGCCGTGCCGCTATCCCCGTCGCGCCAGCCGCCATAGCAGTGCCGGTTCTGCGCCGCGCGCATCGTGCGCAGGCGCCCGCGCTCGACGCCTGCCAGCCCCAACTGGCCGCCAGCCCGTCGCCATGCTTCCGCCGCGCTGAAAATGCGCCGCCCCGGATGGATGCCGGGGTCGCGCCCTGCCGCCTTGCCCAGCCGGTCGATCCGCTGCGCCTCGACGATCATGTCGGTCAGGAACAGGTCCAGTTCGCGCAGGCCATTGCCGATCAGCCGGGCGGGCATCGCGCCGCGCCGTCGTGTCGCCGCGTCGGGGCACAGGCCGCGCGACATGCCATTGGCCAGAAACGCCGCCGCCCGCTCGATCCGGTCCAGTTGGCCGGTCAGGGCGGCGTGCGCGTCGGTCAGTTCTCGTCGCCCATCCGCAGCGCGGCGATGAAGGCTTCCTGCGGAATCTGGACCGATCCATATTCGCGCATGCGCTTCTTGCCTTCCTTCTGCTTGTCGAGCAGCTTCTTCTTGCGGCTGATGTCGCCGCCATAGCATTTGGCGGTCACGTCCTTGCGCATCGCGGCGATGGTTTCGCGGGCGATCACCTTGCCACCGATCGCGGCCTGGATCGGTATTTTGAACAAATGGCGGGGGATCAGGTCTTTGAGCCGCTCACACATGCCGCGCCCGCGCGATTCCGCCGATCCGCGATGGACGATCATGCTGAGCGCGTCGACCGGCTCTGAATTGACCATGATGCTCATCTTGACCAGGTCGCCCTCGCGATAGCCGATCTGGTGATAGTCGAAGCTAGCATAGCCGCGGCTGATGCTCTTCAGGCGATCGTAAAAGTCGAACACCACTTCGTTGAGCGGCAATTCATAGGTCACCTGCGCGCGGCCGCCGACATAGGTGAGGTTCTTCTGGATGCCGCGCCGGTCCTGGCACAGTTTCAGGATGGACCCCAGATATTCGTCGGGGCAATAGATGATCGCCTCGATCCACGGCTCCTCAATCTCGTCGATCTTGGTCGGGTCGGGCATGTCGGCGGGATTGTGCAGCTCGATCTCGCCCGCGCCATAGGTCAGCTTGATCTTGTACACCACCGACGGCGCCGTGGTGATCAGGTCCAGATCATATTCGCGGGTCAGCCGTTCCTGAATGATTTCCAGATGGAGGAGGCCGAGGAAGCCGCAGCGGAAGCCGAAGCCCAGCGCCGCGCTGCTTTCCATTTCGAAGCTGAAGCTGGCATCGTTCAGGCGCAGCTTGCTGATGCTGTCGCGCAATTTGTCGAAATCATTGGCGTCGACCGGGAACAGGCCGCAAAACACCACCGGCTGCACTTCCTTGAAGCCCGGCAGCGGCGCGGTTGCGCCATTTTTGACCGTGGTGATGGTGTCGCCCACGCGGGTCTGGGCAATTTCCTTGATCTGCGCGGTGATGAAGCCGATTTCGCCTGCCGCCAGTTCGGGCAATTGTTCGATCTTGGGCCGCATGCAACCGACGCGGTCGATGAGGTGTTCGGTGCCGCCGATCATGAACTTGATCGCCTGCCCCTTCCTGATCACGCCATTGACGACGCGGACCAGGATGACGACGCCCAGATAGGGGTCGTACCAGCTGTCGACCAGCATCGCCTCCAGCGGCGCGTTGCGGTCGCCCTTTGGCGGCGGAATTTTCTGGACGATGGCTTCCAGAATTTCATCGATGCCGATGCCCGATTTGGCGCTGGCCAGCACCGCTTCGGACGCATCCAGGCCGATGACATCCTCGATTTCCTTGCGCACCTTTTCCGGTTCCGCGGCGGGCAGGTCGATCTTGTTGAGCACCGGCACGATCTCATGATCATGCTCGATCGACTGGTAGACATTGGCCAAAGTCTGCGCTTCCACGCCCTGCGCCGCGTCCACGACCAGCAGCGCGCCCTCGCACGCGGCAAGGGAACGGCTGACCTCATAGGCGAAGTCGACATGGCCCGGCGTGTCCATCAGGTTCAGCTCATAGGTCTGGCCGTCTTTCGCGACATAGTCCAGGCGCACCGTCTGCGCCTTGATCGTGATCCCGCGCTCCTTCTCAATGTCCATGTTATCAAGGACTTGGGCGCTCATCTCGCGGTCGGACAGGCCGCCGGTCCGCTGGATCAGCCGGTCCGCCAGCGTGGACTTGCCATGGTCGATATGGGCGATGATCGAAAAGTTACGGATGTGGCTAAGCTCAGTCATTGCGCGCCGATAGCAGGTGTCATCGGCCCTGTCAGCAGGATCGCGAAAGCCCCGTCCGATAAGATGACAATGGCCGTCACCCCCACCCCGCTCCGCTTGGAAGCATGACGGCGCTATGATATGATGCGCGAAAATATCGGGGCGCGCACAAATTCAGATCAAGCAACAAACGGGGTTCTTGAAAATGCGTGTATTAAAGACGTTGACAGCCGCTACGGTCTGTCTGGCACTGGTCGCGCCGCAAGCCATTGCCGCTGACAAGGGGTCGTCGGGTCGTCAGGCCCAGACGAAAAAACAGATGGAAATCCCCCGCTGCACCAAGCGCCTCGGCACCGTCGCGATCGTCGAGCCGGACAATCAGTGGTGGCGCGAACTGAGCCTGGGCAGCCCGGAAGCGATCATCAAACTGTTTGTCCAGCAGTCCGGCTGCTTTGGCCTGGTCAATCGCGGCCGGTCGATGGCCAGCCGCAATCTGGAACGCGCCATGGCGGATTCGGGCGAATTGCAGGCGGGCAGTAATCTGGGCAAGGGTCAGGTCAAGGCGGCCGACTATTTCATCCAGCCCGACATCGTGACCACCAACAAGAATAGCGGCGGCAATGCCTTTGGCGGGATGCTCGGCGGGATGCTCGGCGGCCGGGTCGGCGGCGCGCTGCTGGGCGGCATATCGATCAAGAAGAGCGAAGCCAACGTCATGCTGTCGGTCGTCAATGCACGCACGACCGAAGAGGAAGTGATGGCGGAAGGCTATTTCCGCAAATCGGACCTCAGCTTTGGCGGCGGTGGCGGACTGGGCTGGATGGGCGGCCTGGCTGCGGTCGGCGGCGGCGGCTACCAGAATACCGATATCGGTCAGGTCATCGTGCTCGCCTATCTGGACGCCTATACCAAGATGGTGACGCAGATGGGCGGATTGCCGGAAAATGCGGCTGCGGCAGCACCTGTCGCACGATAGGATCAGGAGGGGCGCGGCCGGTCTGTCCGGCTGCGTCCTTTATCAGGCCGGAACGATGGCGACAGCCGGCCCCGCGCGCCGACGCTTCCACCAGCGCAATATCGTCTCCCCCGCTGGCCGTTCGACCGCGCGATTGATCGCCGTTCCCAGCAGCAACGCTACGGCGAAGGCGGCGAAGAAGCCGACCCAGGGGCTATAGCCAGCCTTGGCGACCTCCAGCATGACGATGAAACCGACATGCTGATGGATGAGGTAAAAGGAATAGCTGATCCCGCCCAGCCAGACGAGCGGGCGCAGGCTGAGGAAATGCAGCCGTCCCGCGATCAACGCTGCGAAGGTTAGGATCAGGACGCAGGCAACGATGGTCACGTCCCACGTCTCGATCGTTGCGACCGATGCCAGCGCCAGAAGCGTATAAGGCGTCTGCTGTCGCCAACTGCGTTGCCCGGACCATACCCGATAGGACAACATGCCGATGACGAAGAAAGGCAGATAGCGCAGCACCAGCAGCATGATGATGCGTTCGGGCATGTCGGGCCAGGCAAAATAGAGCCAGCGTATGGCCAGCCACGCCGCCAGCATGGGTTCAAGCCGCTTGAGGCCAGCAAAGCGCCACAGCGCGATCATGCAGACATAGAAGCCGATTTCCACGGTCAGCGTCCAATAGGCCCCGTCGACTTCCGGCATGAACGCAAAGCCCTGCAACATGGTAAAGTTGGCAAGGATCGCCACCGGACCGACCAGCAACTGGGTCGCATGCGCCAGATATTCGATGCCCAGCGTCAGCAGCATGGCGACGATATAGGCGGGGTAGAGGCGCGCAAAGCGATTGACGACAAAATCGGCCACCGACCCGATCCGGTCGAGCGTGAAAAAGATCGCGAAGCCCGAAATGGTGAAGAACAGCAACACCCGGTAATTGCCGCCGGGAAAGCTGAAAGGGACATGGCTGGCTTGCGGAAACAGCTCGTGGAAGCGGGTGGAATAATGGAAAATCAGCACGCACAACGCCCCGATGCCGCGCAAAGCGTCCAACTCGGTCAGGCGAGTACGGGAGGAAGGCGATCCGGCCATGCCGCGCTATAGCAACATGACAGCAATAAATCCGTTAACATCGTGGTTAACCAGAGCGCCTTAACCCTCTTTTGTTGCTAATTTTTTGCCAGATCGCACCAGTCGATCGGTCAATGTGCCTCCGCCGCACGTTTCAGGCCCTGTAATTGCTCGTTCAGGACCTGATCAACCAATGGAGCAAGTACGGCTGCACCAGCGCGTACATAGCCGCCGACGACATAGGTCATCGTGACGCGAACACCCTTGCCCGACGGCTTGATCGTGACATCGAGCGTGCCAGCGACGCCTTCGCTCTGAAGCGGTCCCAGCGCGGCGGACAGGCGCAACTGCTTGTCGGGCACGGCATAGATGACCCGCCCATGTTCAACGCTGCCCGGCTTGCCGGACGGATTGGGCAGGGCTTCGCAAAAGCAACCACCCGCGCGCGGGTCCAGCACCATATTGGCCGAATCGCCGCTATAGGTGTGACTGTCACTCCACCAGCGGCCGGGCATTGCCAGCAACGCATAGACCGCGCCAGATTCCGCCGCGATCTCCACGCTGCTTTGCGTTGCAAAGCCGATGTCGCTGGTCGCTGTAACAGCGCTATGGGCCGGCGCGGCCATCGCCGCACCAGCCCATAGCAAAAGTCCGATGATGCGCATGATGCCCTCCCCCCGTCGCGTGCGGAGGGCAATCTAGCTCAGGCTGCGCCGCCGTCCAAGATGGCAGCGATAGCAACGCTCACATCGTCCATATCCGCCATGCCATCGACACGCGACACAATGCCGCGCGCTTCATAGATTGGCAGAATCGGCGCCGTCTTGGCACGATATTCGGCCATGCGGGTGCGGACGGTTTCTTCATTGTCGTCGGGACGACGCTTGAATTCCGTACCGCCGCATTTGTCACAGACGCCTTCGACCTTGGGCTTCTTGAATGTGTCGTGATAGCCTTCCCCGCAGCTGGCGCAGGTGAAGCGGCCGGTAATGCGTTCGACCAGCGCGTCTTCGTCGACTTCCAGTTCGACAACATGATCGAGCGAACGGCCGCGCTGTTCCAGGATGGCATCGAGCGAATGCGCCTGCGCCTCTGTCCGCGGATAGCCATCGAAGATGACGCCGGTGTCGGAGGAAAGCGCGTCCAGCGCCTCGCCGATAATACCGGACACGACTTCGTCAGGCACGAGTGCGCCCGATTCCATCAGCGCCTTGGCCTGCAGGCCTACGGGCGTTCCCGCCTTGACCGCAGCGCGCAGCATGTCGCCGGTCGACAGCTGGACCATGCCACGGCTATCGACCAGACGGCTGGCCTGCGTCCCCTTGCCAGCACCCGGAGGGCCAAGCAGAATGATATTCATTGCGCGCATTCTCCCCTGTTTGCGCCCTGAGCCGGTCTGCGCCAATTAGCGCATACGGCCTTTCAGCTTCGCCTTCTTGATCAGATCCCCATATTGATGGGCGAGCAGATGGCTTTGAATCTGGGTCACCGTATCGACCGTAACATTGACAACGATCAACAGGCTAGTCCCACCAAGGTAGAATGGAATTCCCGCCCGAGCGATGGCGAATTCAGGCACGAGGCAGATGAACGCCAGATAGGCCGCGCCGATCACCGTGATGCGCGTCAGCACATAGTCGAGATAATTTTCGGTATTCTTGCCCGGACGGATGCCGGGAATGAAGCCGCCGTTGCGCTTGAGGTTGTCAGCCGTCTCTTCCGGATTGAACACCACGGCGGTGTAGAAGAAGCAGAAGAACACGATGCCAAGCCCGTACAGCGCCATGTAGACCGGGCTGCCGTGCGACAGATACTGGTTTAGCGTCAGAACGAAGTCGCCCAGCCTGCTCTCACCCGCAACGGTCTGACCCGCAAATTGCGAGATGGTCAGCGGCATCAGCAGCAGCGAGCTGGCGAAGATCGGCGGGATGACGCCGGCGGTGTTGACCTTCAAGGGCAGATGGCTGCGATCCGCCTGCATCAGCCCCTGGCGGGTCTGGCGCTTGGGATATTGGATCAGCACGCGGCGCTGGGCCCGCTCCATGAAGCAGATCAAAAGAACAAGGCCGACGGCCATCACCATGATCAGGAAGATCAGCAGGCCGGAAATCGTGCCTTCGCTGCCCGATTTGAACAGGTTGCTCAACGTCACCGGCAACTGGGCGACGATGCCCGCCATGATGATGAGCGACACGCCATTGCCGATGCCGCGCGAGGTGATCTGTTCACCCAGCCACATCAGGAACATGGTGCCGCCAATCAGCGAGACAACGGCGGTCAGGCGGAACAGCATGCCCGGTTCGATCACCGCAGCGACGCCCGACTGCGCGCCGAAGCCTTCAAGCCCGACCGCAATGAAATAGCCCTGGACCGCGGTCAGGCCGACCGTGCCATAGCGGGTATATTGGTTGAGCTTCTTGCGCCCGCTCTCACCTTCCTTCTTGATCGCCGCCAGCTTGGGCGAGAGCGACGCGCCAAGCTGCACCACGATCGATGCGGTGATGTAGGGCATGACGCCGAGCGCGATCAGGCTCATGCGCGACAGGCTTCCACCGGAGAAGGTGTTGAAAATGTCGAGGATGCCGCCCTGCGTCTGGCTGTAGAGCTGCGACAAGGCGGTCGGATCGACGCCGGGCAGCGGCACGAAGCTGAGAAAACGGAACACGATCAGCGCGCCAAGCGTAAACCACAGGCGCTTCTTGAGGTCGGTCGCCTGGCTGAATTTCGCGAGGCTGAGATTGGATGCGAGCTGGTCGGCTCTCGATGCCATGGTGGCTGCCCTTCAAATCATGCGTGCCGGAGCATCAAGGCCCCGGAGCGGAATCGCTCATCCCTTAGCGGGACGGGTTAGCCGTGTCGAACAGGGAGTTGCCGCGCAAGCGACAAAATACCCCCCAGATACGTACAGCCCCGCCAACCCATATCGGGCAGCGGGGCCATACATGCAAGTCTGGGACGGCGAATTACGCCTTCCGCGCAGCCTTGGCAGCGGCGAGCGCAGTGCCCTTCTTGGCCTTCGCCTTGTCGGCTGCGGCGACCACTTCGATCACCTCGACCTTGCCACCGGCCTTTTCGACGGCTTCCACCGCGCCCTTGGACGCGCCGGCGACCAGGAAGCTGACCTTGGCGGTCAGTTCACCCTTGGCAAGCAGACGGACGCCATCCTTGCCACCACGGGCAAGCGCGGCGCCCTTAAGCGCGGCATGGTCGATGGTTGCGTTGGCGTCCAGCTTGCCAGCATCGATCGCCTTCTGCACGGCACCCAGGTTCACGATCGCATAATCGTTCGCGAAGATGTTGTTGAAGCCGCGCTTCGGGATGCGCATGTGGAGCGGCATCTGGCCGCCTTCGAAACCGTTGATGGCAACGCCCGAACGCGCCTTGGCGCCCTTCTGGCCGCGACCGGCGGTCTTGCCCTTGCCCGAACCGATGCCACGTCCGACGCGCATACGGCCCTTGCGGGCGCCATCATTGTCACGGATGTCATTGAGTTTCATATCGTGCACTCGCTTTCGCTATGTTCGCGCTGTCCCCCGATGGGAACCAAAGAGGCCGGGCCGATAGCCCAGCCTTGGAAAAAACGAAAGAGGGGTTTCCCCCTCTCCCGCATCATATCGTCGGATCGAAGGGCTGTTAGCCTTCGACGACCTGCACCATGTGGGGCAGCTTGCGGATGGCACCGCGGACTTCCGCTGTGTCTTCCAGTTCCACCACGCGGTGCATCTTGCCCAGGCCCAGGCCGATCAGAATCTTCTTCTGGTCGGCGGGACGGCGGATCGGCGAACCGATCTGCTTGATCTTGATCTTGGCCATATCGCTTACTCCGCAATCGCTTCGGCGTCGGCGGCAGCCAACTCGACCGAGGCGCCACCACGACGAAGCAGGTCGGCGACCTTCTTGCCGCGACGCTGCGCCACCGATTTGGGGCTGGTCTGTTCGCCCAGCGCCGCAAAGGTCGCCCGGATCATGTTATAGGGGTTCGACGTGCCGTTGGACTTGGTCACGACGTCCGCAACGCCCAGGCTTTCGAACACGGCGCGCATCGGACCACCGGCGATGATACCCGTACCGGCCGGAGCCGAACGGACGGTCACCTTGCCCGCACCGAAATGGCCGAGGCCATCATGATGCAGCGTGCGGCCTTCCTTGAGCGGAACGCGAACCATTGCCTTCTTGGCAGCGGCGGTCGCCTTGCTGATCGCTTCAGGCACTTCGCGCGCCTTGCCATGGCCGAAGCCAGCACGACCCTTGCCATCGCCAACGACGACCAGAGCCGCGAAACCGAAGCGCTTGCCGCCCTTGACGGTCTTGCTGACGCGGTTGATGTGAACCAGCTTCTCGATCAGTTCTTCGCCCTGATCTTCGTCGCGGTTGCCGCCACGACGATCGTCACGACGGCCACGGCCGCCGCGATCGCCACGGTTGCGATCACCGCCACCGCCACGGTTGCCACGACCGCCACGGCCGGGGCCGCGACCTTCGGTCGGTGCAGCGTCCGCGCCGTCGACGGGCGCAGCGACTTCAATGGTGTTTTCGTCTGCCATGCTCAGAACTCCAGCCCGGCTTCACGGGCCGCATCGGCCAGCGCCTTGACGCGGCCATGGAAAAGGAAACCGCCGCGATCGAACACGACGCGGGTGACGCCAGCCTTGGTCGCGGCTTCCGCCACGCGCTTGCCAACATCGGCAGCCGCATCAGCGGTTGCGCCGGTCTTGCCACGCACGTCCTTGTCCAGGGTCGAAGCGGCGGCGACGGTGGTACCGGCGGCGTCGTCAATGACCTGGGCGTAGATGTGACGGCCCGAACGATGGACGCTCAGACGCGGGCGATTGCCCGACACGGCCTTAAGGGCGGTGCGAACGCGGCGACGACGCCGCGCGAAGAGGGAAAGCTTTGCCATCTTACTTCTTCTTCCCTTCCTTGCGGAAGATGAATTCGCCGTCGTACTTGATACCCTTGCCCTTATAAGGCTCAGGCTTACGCCAGCGACGGATTTCGGCCGCGACCTGTCCGACCTTCTGCTTGTCGATACCGATGATCTCGACCGTGGTGTTATCCGGGGTCTTGATCTCGATCCCTTCGGGGATCGCGTAATCGACGTCGTGGCTGTAGCCCAGCTGCAACTTCAGGTTCTTGCCCTGCGAGTTTGCGCGGTAGCCAACGCCGGTGATCAGCAGCTTCTTGGAGAAGCCTTCGGTCACACCGGTAACCAGGTTCTGGACCAGCGTACGCTGCATACCCCAGAAGGCGCGCGCCGCTTTGGTCTTGTTGGCAGGCTGCACCGAAATGCCGTCATTTTCCAACGTATAGCTGATCTCGTCGCGCAGCGGCATGGCGAGGGTGCCCTTGGGCCCCTTCACCGAGAGCTGCCCGCCCTCGATAGTCGCGGTGACCCCTGCGGGGATCGCGACCGGTTTTTTACCGATGCGGCTCATTAGAACACCTCCGCCAGCACTTCGCCGCCGACATTCTGCTCGCGCGCTTCCGCGTCGGACAGAACGCCGCGGGGCGTCGAGACAATGGTGATGCCCAGGCCGTTGCGCACTACCGGCAGTTCCTTGGAACCCGAATAGACGCGGCGGCCGGGCTTGGACACGCGAGCGACATGCTTGATGGCCGGCTGGCCTTCAAAATATTTCAGCTCGATGCGCAGGCCGGGGTGGGCGCCAAGCGCTTCCTCGGAATAACCGCGGATATAGCCTTCGCGCTGAAGCACGTCGAGAACGCGGGCGCGCAGCTTGGAGGCGGGGGACATAACGCTGTCCTTCTTCGCCTGCTGCCCGTTGCGGATGCGGGTGAGCATATCACCCAGGGGATCGGTCAATGCCATGAGATGATATCCTTACCAGCTCGACTTGGTGACGCCGGGGATCAGGCCCTTATTGGCCAGATCGCGCAGCTGAATACGGCAGAGCCGGAATTTGCGGTAATAGGCGCGCGGGCGACCCGTCAGTTCGCAGCGGTTACGCACGCGAGTGGGGTTACCGTTGCGGGGAATTTCCGCCATCTTCAGACGCGCGATCAAACGATCACCGTCGTCAGCATTGGTATCATTTGCGATCGCCTTGAGCTTTGCATAACGGCCGGCATATTTCTTCACCAGCTTCTTGCGACGCTCATTCTTGTTGATCGAACTCAGTTTCGCCATGACTTAAGTTCTCTTCCTTAGCTAATGCGTTGGGAGAGAAGCCGGGCCAAAATCCCTAAGGACTTTAAGCCGCCTGCTTCTCTTCTTCCTGCGGGAAGGGGAAACCGAACAGGCGCAGCAGCTCGCGCGCCTCGTCGTCCGTCTTCGCGGTGGTGGTCACGATGATGTCCATGCCGCGCACCTTGTCGACGCGGTCATAGCTGATCTCCGGGAAAATGATCTGTTCCTTGATGCCGAAGGCATAGTTGCCACGGCCGTCAAAGCTCTTGGGGTTCAGACCACGGAAGTCGCGCACGCGGGGGAGCGCGATGTTGATCAGGCGATCCAGGAATTCATACATGCGCTCGCGGCGTAGCGTGACCTTGGCACCGATCGGCATGCCCTCACGCAGCTTGAACTGCGCGATCGACTTCCTCGCCTTGGTGATGACCGGCTTCTGGCCGGCGATCAGTTCCATTTCCTCGGCGGCCTGGGTGACCTTCTTCTTGTCCTGGGTCGCTTCGCCCACGCCCATGTTGAGCGTGATCTTTTCGATCCTGGGGACTTCCATGACGTTCTTGTAACCGAACTTGGCGGTCATCGCCTTGGCGATTTCAGCGTCATAGAGCGCCTTGGAGCGCGGAATATATTTGTCGGCCATTACAGCACCTCACCGGACTTGACGGCGACGCGAACCTTCTTGCCGTCGCGCTCCTCGAAACGAACGCGGGTCGGCTTGCCGTCCTTGTCGGCGACCGCCACGTTCGAGATGTGGAGCGGCGCAGGCTTGCGCTCGATGCCGCCCTGCGGGTTCGACTGGTCGGGCTTGCGATGCTTCGCATGCACGTTGATGCCTTCGACCAGGACCTTGTCGTCCTTGGGCATCACCTGAAGGACAGCGCCGGTACGGCCCTTGTCCTTGCCAGCCAGGACGACGATCTTGTCGCCCTTCTTGATCTTAGCAGCGCTCATTACAGCACCTCAGGGGCTAGGCTGATGATCTTCATGTGCTTCTTGGCACGCAGTTCACGAACCACGGGGCCAAAGATACGGGTGCCGATCGGCTCCTCGTTCTTGTTGATCAGCACAGCGGCGTTACCGTCGAAACGGATGACCGAACCATCGGCGCGCCGAATGTCCTTGGCCGTACGCACGATGACGGCGCGATGAACGTCGCCCTTCTTGACCTTGCCGCGCGGAGCCGCTTCCTTGACGGAGACGACGATGATGTCGCCAACGCCAGCGAAGCGCCGCTTCGACCCGCCCAGCACCTTGATGCACTGGACGCGCTTGGCGCCGCTATTGTCCGCGACGTCAAGATTGGATTGCATCTGGATCATGGATCCGGTTCCTTCTTATTTGGCCTACCGGAAAAATTCCGGCGGTTCCGAATTTCGTGCCTGGACCCTGTGAGTCATACGCGAAGCGCGGGCCTGTAACCTCTTCTGAACGAAAAGGCCAGCCCCGCGTCGCAATTAGACTCAAAGAGTCGGTGACCTATTCCTCAGGCCGCCGTTTCCGGCGACTTGTGGGTGTCCACGCGCTCGATGACCTTCCAGGTCTTGAGCTTGGAAATCGGGGCGGTTTCCTCGATGCGGACCGTCTCGCCTTCCTTGTAGACATTGCCCTCGTCATGGGCATGATATTTTTTCGAACGGCGGATGATCTTGCCGTAGAGCGCATGCTTAACCTTGCGCTCCACGCGAACGACCACCGTCTTGTCGGTCTTGTCGGAAACCACAGTTCCCGTCAGCACGCGCTTGGGCATCGTGTGGTTCCTTTACTTGGCAGCGGAGCTGTTACGCTCCGTCTGCAGGGTCTTGATCTGCGCGATCGACCGGCGGACTTCCTTGACCCGGCTGGGCTTTTCCAGCTGGTTGGTGGCCGCCTGGAAACGCAGGTTGAACTGCTCGCGCTTCAGGTTATTCAGCTCGGTCGACAGCTCGTCGTCCGTCTTGGTCTTGAGATCAGCAACTTTCGCCATGACCTTAGCCCTCCAGATGCGAGGTGTCGCCGAGGCGGGCAACAACCTTCGTCTTGATCGGCAGCTTCATCGCGGCACGCGAGAAAGCCTCAGCTGCGAGCGGACCGGGCACGCCGTCCAGTTCGAACAGGATGCGGCCGGGGGCGACGCGGGCCGCCCAATATTCGACCGAACCCTTGCCCTTGCCCTGACGGACTTCAGCCGGCTTCTTCGTCACCGGAACGTCGGGGAACACGCGGATCCACAGACGGCCCTGGCGGCGGATGTGACGGGTGATCGCACGGCGAGCCGCTTCGATCTGGCGCGCGGTGATCCGTTCCGGCTCCATGGCCTTCAGGCCGTAGGCGCCGAAGTTCAGCGCAGTGCCGCCCTTCGCATCGCCCTTGATCCGGCCCTTGAAGGTCTTGCGGAACTTCATTTTCTTCGGTTGCAGCATGACGCTATACCCTATTCAAAATCAGCGCGCCGGGCGCACGCCGGAGGTCTGAGCCTCCAGCATGAGCCGGTCGGTCGCGAACGGATCATGGCCGAGAATCTCGCCCTTGAAGATCCACACCTTGATCCCGCACACGCCATAGGCGGTGTGCGCGGTGGCTTCGGCATAGTCGACGTTCGCGCGCAGCGTGTGCAGCGGAACGCGGCCTTCGCGATACCATTCGACGCGCGCGATTTCCGCGCCGCCCAAACGGCCGCCACAGGTGATCTTGATGCCTTCAGCGCCCAGACGCAGCGCCGACTGCACCGCACGCTTCATCGCGCGACGGAATGCAACGCGGCGTTCCAGCTGGTCGGCAATGCCCTGCGCGACGAGACGGCTGTCGACTTCCGGCTTGCGGATTTCGACGATGTTCAGCGACACGTCGGACGAGGTCAGCGCGCCCAGCTTCTTGCGAAGCTTCTCGATGTCCGCACCCTTCTTGCCGATGATGACACCCGGACGGGCGGCATAGATCGACACGCGGCACAGCTTGGCGGGACGCTCGATCACGACCTTGGAGATCGCGGCCTGCGGCAACGTCTTGAAGATGAACTGGCGGATCTTGAGATCTTCCAGCAGGAGACGACCATAGTCGGCACCTTCGGCGAACCAGCGGCTGTCCCAGGTACGGTTGATCTGGAGACGCAGACCGATCGGATTGCTCTTGTGACCCATGTGCTTAGGCCTCCGCTTCTTCGCCAGCTTCACGCACGACGATGCGCACGCGGCTGTAAGGCTTGAGGATCCGGGTCGACTTGCCGCGGCCACGGGCATGGAAGCGCTTGAGCGTGAACGCCTTGCCTACCGATGCTTCCGCGACGACCAGCGCGTCGACGTCCAGATTGTGGTTGTTTTCTGCGTTGGCGATGGCCGAAGCCAGCACCTTGCGCACGTCGACCGCCATCGCCTTCTTGGAGAAGGCGAGGATGTTCAGCGCATCTTCGACCTTGCGGCCGCGGATGAGCGTGGCGACCAGGTTCAGCTTCTGGGCCGAACCACGGATCTGCGTGCCAACGGCCAGCGCTTCATTGTCGGCGACGCGACGCGGAGCTTTTTCCTTGCTCATTAGCGCTTGCCCTTCTTGTCGGCAGCGTGGCCGGGGAAGAAGCGGGTCGGAGCGAATTCGCCCAGCTTGTGACCCACCATTTCCTCGTTCACGGAGACCGGAACATGCTTGCGGCCGTTATAGACGTTGAACGTCAGACCAACGAACTGCGGCAGGATGGTGGAACGACGCGACCAGGTCTTGATCGGCGCACGGCCACCCGCGTCCTGCGCGGCTTCCGCCTTCTTCAGAAGGCTGAGGTCCACGAACGGACCTTTCCAGACGGAACGAGCCATCTCGCTTACCTCTTCTTCTTCGCGTGGCGGCTACGGATGATCATCTTATCCGTCGCCTTGTTGTGGCGGGTGCGAGCACCCTTGGTCGGCTTGCCCCAGGGCGTGACCGGATGACGGCCGCCAGAGGTCCGGCCTTCACCACCACCATGCGGGTGATCGACCGGGTTCTTGGCAACACCGCGGGTCAGAGGACGAATGCCCTTCCAACGGTTGCGGCCTGCCTTGGCGAGGTTGGTGTTGCCATTGTCCGGGTTGCTGACGGCGCCGATGGTGCCCATGCAATCGGAACGAATGTAGCGCTGTTCACCCGACGACAGGCGAACCATGACCATGCCGCGATCGCGACCGACCAGCTGGGCGTAGGTGCCCGCCGAACGGCAGAGCTGACCGCCCTTGCCCGGCTTCATTTCGATGTTGTGGATGATTGTGCCAACCGGCATCTGACCCAGTTCCATCGCGTTGCCCGGCTTCACGTCGGTCTTCTTGCCCGCGATGACCTTGTCACCGGGCGCAAGACGCTGCGGCGCCAGGATATAGGCCTGGGTGCCATCGGGATAGTTGACCAGCGCGATGAAGGCGGTGCGGTTCGGGTCATATTCCAGACGCTCGACCGTACCTTCGACATCCCACAAGCGACGCTTGAAATCGATGATACGATAGCGCTGCTTGTGACCGCCGCCGATACCGCGCGAGGTCACATGACCCTTGTTGTTGCGGCCACCGGTCTTGCGCTTGCCTTCGGTCAGCGCCTTGACGGGCTTTCCTTTGTGCAGGCTCGACTTGTCGACCAGGATCAGGCCGCGCTGGGCGGGGCTGGTCGGGTTATAGTGCTTGAGTGCCATGGTCCGCGCCTCAGATACCGGTGGTGACGTCGATGGACTGGCCTTCGGCCAGCGTCACGATCGCCTTCTTGACGTCCGAACGCGTGTAGGGCTTGCCCTTCCAGCGCTTGGTCTTGCCCTTCTGCACCAGCGTGTTGACCGCCTTGACGGTCACGCCGAACAGCGCTTCGACAGCCGCCTTGATTTCCGGCTTGGTCGCGTTGTTGGCGACCTTGAAAACCACGGCGTTGTTTTCGCTCAGGAGCGTCGACTTTTCGGTGATGTGCGGCGCGACGACGACGTCATAATAACGGTTGTCGACGGTTCCGGCTTGCTTTTTAGCCATTGAAACGGGCCTCCAGCTTTTCGACCGCAGCGCGCGTGAGCACCAGCGAGTCGGCTTTCAAAATGTCGTAGACATTGGCGCCGACGGCCGGCAGCAGGTCCACGCCGACAATGTTGGCCGATGCCTTGGCAAAGCTGATGTTCACAGCGTCGCCGTCGATGAACAGCACCTTGTTGAGGTTCAGCTTGGCGAGGCTGGCGACCAGCGCCTTGGTCTTGCCTTCGGCAACATCCAGGCTGTCGATGATCGTGAGCGTACCAGCCTTGACCTTCGACGACAGCGCCATCTTCAGACCCAGCGCGCGAACCTTCTTGTTCAGCGAGGGATTGAAGTCACGGACGCGGGCACCGTGGGCCTTACCACCGCCGATGAACACCGGCGCACGGCGATCGCCGTGACGAGCGGTGCCGCCGCCCTTCTGGCGACCGAACTTCTTGCCGGTGCGGGCGACATCGCTGCGCTCGCGCGTGGCACGGGCGGTGCCGCGGCGCTTTTCAAGCTGCCAGGTGACGACGCGATGCAGAATGTCGGCGCGGGGCTCGAGGCCGAAAACGGCATCGTTCAGCTCCAGATCGCCAGCTTCTGCTGCGTCGAGGGTCTGTACCTTGACCTTCATGGTTTAGCCCTCCTGGCCTTCGGTGACGTCGGTCGCCACGGCGTCTTCGGCCGGGGTGTTCGCAGCGTCGTTGCTATTGTCAGCCTTTTTCAGGCTGGCGGGATAGGGTGCGTCCGCCGGACGAGCGACCTTGACCGCGTCCTTGACGGTGAGCCAGGTGCCCTTGGCGCCCGGAACGCTGCCCTTGACGAACAGCAGGCCGCGCTCGACGTCGGTCCGCACGATTTCCAGATTCTGCTGGGTGCGTTCACGATCGCCCATATGACCGGCCATCTTCTTGTTCTTGAAGACGCGACCCGGATCCTGGCGGTTACCCGTCGAACCATGGGCACGATGGCTGATCGACACACCGTGGGTGGCGCGCATACCGCCGAAGCCCCAACGCTTCATGGCGCCGGCAAAGCCCTTACCCTGGGTGTGACCGGCCACGTCGACCAGCTGGCCGGCGATGAAATGGTCAGCGGCGATTTCTGCGCCGACATCGAGGAGCGCGTCCTCGGCGACACGGAATTCGACCAGACGAGCCTTGGGCTCCACTTCCGCCTTGGCGAAGTGACCGCGCTGCGGCTTGGCGACATTCTTAACTTTCGCGGTGCCGGCACCCAGCTGCACGGCCACATAGCCGTCGCTGTCCACATCCTTCCGAGCCACGACCTGGTTGCCTTCAAGGGCCAGAACCGTAACCGGAACGTGACGCCCGTCCTCCTGGAACAGGCGGGTCATCCCGACTTTCTTCGCGATCACGCCAGTGCGCATGATCCATACTCCCAATAGAGGCCCGCCTTATCAGCGGGCGTATCCAACGAAAAAACCGCTCCGGATCTCTCCTTCGCGGCCAACCCTTAGTTTGCAGATCACCCCGTCTGGGTTGGATGCCACCCCCTATTCGGGAACAGCGACGGGGGACCAGGGCCACGGCCGAAGCCGCGCGGTATCCCTTGTGTCGTTTGAGCTTCCACCCTTCCTTGCAGAAGGCGGGGTGGAATACCCGATACCCTGGCGACTTTTCAGTCAGCAGGAACTTGCTGGCTTGCCTGCCCGGCCATCGCCGGGGCTAAAGGCAAACCTGCTTAAGCGAGCTTGATCTCGACATTCACGCCGGCAGCCAGGTCCAGCTTCATCAGCGCGTCGACCGTCTGCGGCGTCGGCTGCACAATGTCAAGCATACGCTTGTAGGTGCGGACCTCGAACTGCTCGCGCGACTTCTTGTCGACGTGCGGGCCACGGTTGACCGTGAACTTTTCAATGCGCGTCGGCAGAGGAATGGGGCCGCGAATGAGGGCGCCGGTGCGGCGGGCGGTGTCGGCGATGTCGCCGGTCGCCTGATCGAGCACGCGATGATCGAACGCCTTAAGGCGAATGCGGATGTTGCTGTCCATGTCCTACTACCGATGCGAAAGAGCCAAAAAACAAACCGCCCCGTTTAATCCTCTAGCGCGAAGCCGGCGAGGATCGGTCCGAGGCGGTTAAAATCCGAGCCGCGCGAATCAGATGACCCGCGCGGCTCGCTGCCTATATTACTTGGTGACTGCCGAAACAACCCCCGAACCGACGGTCCGGCCGCCTTCGCGGATCGAGAAGCGCAGACCCTGCTCCATCGCGATCGGGGCGATGAGCTTGACGCCGAGCTTCACGTTGTCGCCGGGCATGACCATTTCGGTGCCTTCCGGCAGAACGACTTCGCCGGTCACGTCGGTGGTGCGGAAGTAGAACTGCGGACGATAGTTGGCGAAGAACGGCGTGTGACGGCCACCCTCTTCCTTTGACAGCACATAGACTTCCGATTCAAACTCGGTGTGCGGCTTGATCGAACCGGGCTTGCAGAGAACCTGGCCACGCTCAACGTCTTCACGGCCAACGCCACGAACCAGCGCACCGATATTGTCGCCAGCTTCACCCTGGTCGAGCAGCTTGCGGAACATTTCGACGCCGGTGACGACGGTCTTGCGGGTGTCCTTGAGGCCGACGATCTCGACTTCTTCACCAACCTTGACGATGCCGGTTTCTACACGGCCGGTCACAACCGTACCACGACCCGAGATCGAGAACACGTCTTCGATCGGCATCAGGAAGGGCTTATCGACCGGACGGTCGGGCTGCGGGATCCAGCTGTCAACCGACTGCATCAGCTTCAGCACGGCGTCGTGACCGATTTCAGGGTTCGTGCCGTTCAGGGCGCAAACAGCCGAGCCAGGGATGATGGGGATGTTGTCGCCATCAAAGTCGTAGGACGACAGCAGCTCGCGGATTTCCAGTTCGACCAGTTCCAGAATTTCCGGATCGTCGACCAGGTCAACCTTGTTCATGAACACGACCATCTGCGGCACGCCGACCTGACGGGCCAGCAGGATGTGCTCGCGGGTCTGAGGCATCGGGCCGTCGGTGGCGGACACAACCAGGATCGCGCCGTCCATCTGGGCGGCACCGGTGATCATGTTCTTCACATAGTCAGCGTGACCGGGGCAGTCGACGTGCGCATAGTGGCGCAGCTCGGTTTCATATTCGACGTGGGCGGTCGAAATGGTGATGCCGCGCTCGCGCTCTTCGGGCGCCTTGTCGATGTTGTCATACGAGGTGAAGGTCGCACCGCCGGTTTCGGCCAGCACCTTCGTGATCGCTGCGGTCAGCGAGGTCTTGCCATGGTCGACGTGACCGATGGTGCCGATGTTGCAATGCGGCTTCGTCCGCTCAAACTTAGCTTTCGCCATTTTATCCTACCTTCTAATCAAATCCGATGGGTTTGACCGCTCGGCCGCGCCTTGCGAAGGCGCGTCCATAGCAGCAAATTTGCATAATGAAAGCCCTAACCGCCCCGTTCGCACAGGGCGGATCAGGATTTTCAGGCCATCTTGGCCTTCACCTCGTCAGCGACATTCTGCGGCACTTCGTCATAGTGCGAGAACGACATGGAATAGCTGGCCCGACCCTGGGTGAAAGAGCGCAGCGTATTCACATAACCGAACATGTTGGCCAGCGGGACCATGGCATCGACGGTCTGTGCATTGCCACGGCTGTCGGTGCCCTGAATCTGGCCACGACGGCTGTTCATGTCGCCGATGACGTCGCCCAGATAATCTTCCGGGGTGACGACTTCGACCTTCATGATCGGTTCCAGCAGCTTGATGCCCGCCTTCTGAGCCGCTTCGCGCATGGCGCCGCGGGCGCAGATTTCGAACGCCAGAGCCGACGAGTCGACGTCGTGATAGGCGCCGTCATAGAGATGGACTTCAAAGTCGATGATCGGGAAGCCGATCAGCTGACCGGTCAGCGCGGTTTCACGGAAGCCCTTTTCGACCGAGGGGATATATTCCTTGGGAATATTGCCGCCCTTGATCTCGTCGAAGAACTGATAGCCCGAACCACGCTCGCCAGGAATGACGGTCGCCTTGATGCGGCCGAACTGACCCGAACCACCCGACTGCTTCTTGTGGGTGTAGTCGATGTCCACCTTCTTCGCGAGATATTCGCGATAGGCCACCTGCGGCGCGCCGACATTGGCTTCGACCTTGAATTCGCGACGCATGCGGTCGACGAGGATTTCCAAGTGAAGTTCGCCCATGCCCTTGATGATGGTCTGGCCCGATTCATGATCGGTCGACACGCGGAAGCTGGGATCTTCGGCCGACAGGCGATTGAGCGCGATGCCCATCTTTTCCTGGTCCGCCTTGGTCTTGGGCTCCACCGACAGTTCGATAACCGGTTCAGGGAATTCCATCCGCTCCAGCACGATCGGCTGACGCTCGGCGCACAACGTGTCGCCGGTGGTGGTTTCCTTCATGCCGGCCAGCGCGATGATGTCGCCTGCAAATGCCTCTTCAACGTCCTTACGTTCGTTGGCGTGCATTTCGAGCATGCGCCCGACCTTTTCCTTCTTGTCCTTCACCGAGTTCAGGTAAGTGCCCTTGACGAGCGTACCCGAATAGATGCGGATGAAGGTGAGCGAGCCCACGAACGGGTCGTTCATCACCTTGAACGCGAGCGCGCTGAAGGGCGCATCGTCGGTCGCGGGACGGCTGTCCGGCTCGTTGCTGTCCATCTTGACGCCCTGCACGTCTTCAATGTCGAGCGGGCTGGGCATGTAGTCGACGACGGCGTCGAGCAGGGGCTGAACGCCCTTGTTCTTGAACGCCGAACCGCAAACGACCGGCACGAACGACTGGTTGAGCGCGCCCTTGCGGATCAGCGACTTCAGCGTCGCCGTGTCGGGCTCGGTGCCTTCGAGATAGGCTTCCATCGCCGCATCGTCCTGCTCGACGGCCAGCTCGATCAGGTCGCTGCGATATTTCGCCGCCTTGTCGGCCATGTCGGCGGGGATTTCTTCAAAGAAGAATTCAGCGCCCAGCGACTCATCCTTCCAGATGATCGCGCGGTTCTCGACCAGGTCGACCAGACCCTTGAAATCGCTTTCCGTGCCGATCGGCAGATACAGAACGGCGGGACGCGCACCCAGACGATCGATGATCGACTGCACGCAATAATAGAAGTCGGCCCCGGTGCGGTCGAGCTTGTTGATGAAGCACATGCGCGGAACTTTATACTTGTCCGCCTGGCGCCACACGGTTTCAGACTGCGGCTCAACGCCGGCAACGCCGTCGAAGCAGGCAACCGCGCCGTCGAGCACGCGCAGCGAACGTTCGACTTCGATCGTGAAGTCGACGTGGCCGGGGGTGTCGATGATGTTGATGCGGTGGCCGTTCCAGAAACAGGTCGTCGCAGCCGAGGTGATCGTGATCCCGCGCTCCTGCTCCTGCTCCATCCAGTCCATCGTCGCGGCGCCATCATGGACTTCGCCGATCTTGTAGGACTTGCCGGTATAATAAAGAATACGCTCGGTCGTCGTCGTCTTGCCGGCGTCGATATGGGCCATAATGCCGATATTGCGATACAGTTTGAGCGGATGGCTGCGGGCCATGATGCTTCTCCGTTGCCGGCGCACCGGCGGTTGGGGATTCGTGTTCTTGCGTGGCCCCTAAACCAATCCGTCCGCCATGGGTAGGCCCACGACGAACGGATGGATTTTTAAGAGCGATAGGCGGGGCAGCGGCCGATTGAACGCCGCCCCGCCAATCTTTTTACCAGCGATAGTGCGAGAAAGCGCGGTTCGCTTCCGCCATGCGGTGCGTGTCTTCGCGCTTCTTGACCGCGTTGCCGCGGTTGTTGGCTGCATCCATCAGTTCACCCGACAGGCGGGCGGCCATGGTGGTTTCGCTGCGGTTACGCGCTGCGGCGATCAGCCAGCGAATGGCCAGGGCCTGCGAACGCTCAGGACGCACTTCGACGGGAACCTGATAGGTCGCACCGCCAACGCGGCGGCTGCGAACTTCGATGCCCGGCTTGATGTTGTTCAGCGCGTCATGGAACATGCCGATCGGATCCTTCTTGGCGCGGGCCTCGACGGTTTCCAGGGCGCCATAAACGATCGATTCAGCAACAGCCTTCTTGCCGTCCTGCATGATGGAGTTCATGAATTTCGACAGAACCTGATCGCCATATTTGGGATCGGGCAGGATGATGCGCTTTTCGGGGCGACGACGACGTGACATAGGTTGTTCTCCCCTTACTTAGGACGCTTGGCGCCGTACTTGGAACGGCTCTGCTTGCGATCCTTGACGCCCTGGGTATCCAGAACGCCGCGAAGAACGTGGTAACGCACGCCCGGAAGATCTCGCACACGACCGCCGCGGATCAGCACGACGCTATGTTCCTGAAGGTTGTGACCTTCACCCGGAATATAGGTGATGACTTCGCGCTGGTTGACCAGGCGAACCTTGGCAACCTTGCGGAGCGCCGAGTTCGGCTTTTTCGGGGTCGTGGTATAGACGCGGGTGCAAACGCCACGCTTTTGCGGGTTCGCATCCATGGCAGGGACCTTCGATTTGGCCTTCTGCGGTTCGCGGCCCTTGCGGACCAGCTGGTTGATTGTTGGCATGAAGCCCTTCACCTTTTTCAGTTACTTTACCGCAACATCCCTGCGTTTCAGTGCGGCCGGGAAACATGTCGCTTCCAAACAGCAAAGGCCCCGGCGGGTGCAATACCCCCCTGGAGCCGCAAGAGCATCCGGTAATGTTCAGCTCTGTATTGCCCGCGTGGGATGATGCGAGGAGACGAGTCTCGACGCGGCAGACCGCTGGGCAGGCGGGCCTATAGCGATGCCGGGGCAAAGGGTCAAGCCGATCGCCGACCGCCTGGCCATCCCATTGATCTGGCGGGGCCAAAGGACGCTGGTTAGGGAATTGCTAACCGTGCCTGCCCTATTTTAGCCCCCGGCACCAACGGGGCGCCTTAACTGGACTGGACGTGAACGGGCTTTCGACAATCAGCGGCGAATTTCGCCTGGCCGAGCGGGAGTCGGCGTTCCAGTCCGAGCGCCTGCCCGAATCGCGGCGTCATGCCCGCAATCTTTTCATTCTTTCCACGATTCTCAACACGCTGTTCCTGTTGAGCGACTGGCGCTTTGCCGGGACCGCGCATTTCTGGGTCGCCGTGCCCGCACGCTTGGCCGTAATTATCTGGTCGATCGTCAGCCTGTGGCTAACCCGTCGGATGACAAGCTTTCGGGCGGTTGAACGTATCTGCTTCGCCTGGCAGGTCGTAACCGCCATCGGCGTCGCCTTTCTGGTGAGTTCGCGCAGCGACATCGCCATCTTTGTCCTCGTCATGCTGCCGCTGGTTTTCTATCTGGTCGTCCCAACCAGTTATCGCGGCAATGTCGGCGGCGGGCTGGCCTGTGGCATCGTGCTGCTGATCGGCTATCTCGCCCCTGCCCCGCTGTCCTCCACCATGCCGGGCATGGTTCTGGCCATGCTGATACTCCATTGCGGCATGTGCATCGCGATCGCGCGCAACAACCGGCTTCAGCGGCAGGAATGGACCGCCGGGCAGGTCGCGCAGGCCGTACAGCTGGAACTGGCCAACAGCCGCGACACGTTGCAGCGCATGTTCATGGCTGTGCCGTTACCCTTGCTGGTCACACGCTATGACGGTCAAATCCTGCATCTAAACCGCGCGGCTATCGACGCCTATGGAGCGGGACATGACGTCCGGCTCGACAATGTCGAGCAAACCTATGTGGATTTGCCAGTGCGCGACGAGCTGTTCGCTACGCTTCAGCGTGGCGGCGCGGTGGACAATTTCGAGTGTCGGCTGCGCCGCGCCGACGGGGCCATCCGCCATGCAATGCTGTCCGCCCGCCCGATCGTGATCGACGGCGAACCCTGCTTCATGACCAGCGTGGTCGACATTACCGAACGCAAGCAGGCCGAACGGCATCTCGAACGCCTCGCCATGACGGACGCGCTGACCGGCCTTGCCAACCGCGCGCATTTCATGGCCGCCGTGACGCAGGCGACCGCGGCATCGAACGACCGGACGCAACTCGCGGTCCTGCTGATCGATCTGGATGAATTCAAGCGGGTCAATGACACGGCCGGGCATGATGCGGGTGATGCCCTGCTATGCGCCGTGGCCGGACGGCTGCGCCAAGCGCTGCGGCCGGGTGATCTGGTCGCGCGGATGGGCGGCGACGAATTTGCCGTGCTGCTGACCCGCCTGCCCGATGCCGACGCGCTTCAGTCGATCCTGACCCGCATCGCCGATCATCTGCACGCGCCACTCGACTATCGCGGCCGACCGATAGAATCGCGCGTCAGCATCGGCGTGGCGCTGTTCCCCGACCATGGCGAGGATGTGACCGCGCTGGTCAAGCATGCCGACATCGCCCTTTATCATGCCAAGAATAACGGCCGGGGCCGCGCAACCATATTCGGGCCGGACCTGCTGGAAAGCTGGGACCGGGAGACAGCGATGCTCGACCGTGCCCGGCATGTTCTGGCGCAGGAACACCCCTGCCCCTGGTATCAGCCCAAGATCGCGCTCGACACCGGCGCGATCATCGGGTTCGAAGCGCTGTTCCGCTGCCCGACCGGCAATGGAACGGTCATCATGCCGGCCGACATCGCCGCAGCGTTCGAGCATCCCGAACTGGGACCGGCGATCACCAATCAGATGATCGCTGGCATCATTGCCGACTGCACCCGCTGGCGCGATGCCGGGCTGGATGTTGGTCATGTCGCCCTCAACGTGTCGGGCGCGGACCTTAACGATGACAATTTCACGGGTCATTTGCTGGAGCGGCTGGCGCAGGCGGGCCTGCCGCCGACGATGATCGAGCTGGAAGTCACCGAGTCGGTCTTTCTGGGTCGCAATGCCGACCGTGTCGGTCAGGTGCTGCACCGCCTGAGCAGAGCGGGCGTGTCCATTGCCCTTGATGACTTCGGGACGGGCTACGCATCCCTCTCCCACCTCAAGCAGTTTCCGATCGACATCATCAAGATCGACCAGCGCTTCGTCCGCGATCTGGAGACGGACCCGGACGACGCCGCCATCGTCCGCACGGTGCTGAACCTGGCCTATAGCCTGGGTATCCGTACCGTGGCCGAAGGGGTGGAGAATAGCAGTCAGGTCGATTATCTGCGCGCGGGCGGATGCCATTATGGCCAAGGTTATCATTTTGGCGCAGCCATGCCTGCGGCGACCATAACAGAGCTGCTGGCAAAACAGAGACTCGCCAGCCCTGCCCTCAAATAGATTGAAACAGCGCTGAAAATTGTTTTCGACGGTAAGGAACAAATAAAGGCCCCAATCATTTCGCCGCGCTGAGGCTTCGACTCGTCACGACTCCGCAACGACGGATTCGCCTAGTTCGCAATGCTTTGCTATCGGCCCGACTCGAATAAGAGTGCGGGGTCGCAATTGTCGCAGAACAGCAAAACGGGAGCCGCCGCTCTCCGCGCGCGGTTGAACGCGCTTTGCCCTGAGCGGGAGATTTTTCTCCGCTCCGGGGGGCAGGTGAAGTTCCTGCGAATCTCGCGCCGGGCGCAGCTTGCCGCTATTGCCATCGCCTCCACCGCGTTGATCGGCTGGGGCGGCGCAACCATCTCGATGCTCGCTGGCAAAGCCGCTGTGGCGCAGGAGCGCGCACGGCTCGCCGAGCAGGGCAAGGCCGTCGCCAGCACGGCGGACAAGGTCGCGGACTATCGCAAATCGGTCGAGGATCTGGCGCAGGACTTGGAAGCGCGCCAGGATTTCATGGATGAACTCTACAAGACGCATTTCGGTGCGGAGGACGGCAATGCCGCGGGCGCCGATCTGGTCGGCCCGGCCAAGAGCGGCGAGAAGGGCAAGCTGACGGCCAAGATCAGCATGGCCCCCGAAGCGGCACCTCTCGTCCGACTGGCCCAGCGGCAGCGTCAGTTCGCGATGATGCTGACCAGCGCGGTCGAACGGCGCGCAGACAAGGCCGCCGCCGCGATCCGCAGCTTTGGCCTGAACCCCGACAGCCTGACCCGCAACGCCGCCCGCGCGCAGGGTGGCCCCTTCGTGCCATGGAAGGGCGACAAGGGTGCGATGACCGGCGAGCTGGAAGAGCTGGCCAGCGCGCTCAACCGCATGGAATTGCTGGAGCGCAGCCTGCTCACCATCCCGTCGGGCAAGCCCACCACGGCACCGATGCAGACCAGTTCCTATGGCTATCGCCGCGATCCGTTTAACGGCCATGCCGCTTTCCATGCCGGAATCGACTTTCCCGGCCGCTATGGCCAACCCATTCACGCGGCCGCTGGTGGCAAGGTCAGCTTCGTGGGCCAGCGTCAGGGCTATGGCAATGTCGTCGAGGTCGAACATGGCAATGGCCTGATGACCCGTTATGCCCATCTTTCCGGCTTTGTCGGTCGCGTGGGCGAGACGGTTTCACGCGGCGACACGATCGGCCGCATGGGATCGACTGGCCGTTCGACCGGCACCCACCTGCATTTCGAGGTCCGGCTGAATGGCCAGGCCATCAACCCGCGCCGTTTTCTGGAGGCCCGCCAAGATGTTCTCCAAGTCCAGCAAATCGCAAAAGCGCGTTTCGCCGATGTCGGCAACCGGGGCTAAAAACACCCCCTTTTCGCTGATCGGCAGTGATGTGACCATCAGCGGCAATCTGACCGCGTCGGTCGACCTGCATGTCGACGGCACGGTTGAAGGCGACATCAGCTGTGCCGCGCTGGTGCAGGGTCCAGACAGCCGCATCGTCGGCCATGTCACCGCGCAAAGCGCGCGCCTGGCGGGTCTTGTCGATGGATCGATTGCGGCGCAGGAACTGGTGGTCGAGAGCACGGCCCGGATTACAGGCGACGTGCGCTATGAACGGATAACGATCGAGCCGGGCAGCCGGATCGAAGGACATTTCGCGCATGAGGACCATAGCCCGGTCACGGAACTCAAGCTGATCGCTGGCGACGGCGCGGCCTGATCGGCCCCTCCCCTAACCATATTTGTCACTGGTAGCAGCCGCATCGCAGCGATACCCCTCCCCCGTCATCGACATGGGGAGACGACACCATGGACACGCCCGATTATTGGCCGGATATTCGCCGCTTTCTGATCGGCTTCGCGATTGGCGGTGTCGCCATCGGCCTTTTCACGCTGATGAGCGTCCAGCCAATCCCCTGATCCGTCAGCCGGCCAGCCAAAGCACACAGGCGCCCAGCCCCACGCCCCACAGAAACAGCACAATGAACATGCCCGCGCGGCTCGATGGCCGGTCGGCGCGCGCCGTCGCCTCGATCCGATAGCGCGCCATCAGCGCGGCCGGGATGCAACGGACCGCCAGCGCAATGCCGAGCGGCACGATCAACAGATCGTCCAGCAACCCCAGGACCGGAATGAAGTCCGGAATCAGGTCGATCGGGCTAAGCGCATAGGCGGCGACCAGCAGGGCGATCAGCCGTGCGGGCAATGGCGTATCGGGACTGCGCGCGGCAATCCACAATGCCAAGACTTCCCGCTTCAGCCGCCCGGCCCAGGCTTTGAGCGCGGCGAGCATCGCTGCGTCAGTTCACCGGCGCGCGCCGGCGATAGCTGAGCGCTTCGGCGATATGGACGCGCCCGACCTTTTCCGCCCCGGCCAGATCGGCAATCGTCCGCGCGACCCGCAATACGCGGGTATAGCCGCGGGCCGACAGCTTCATCGCGGCGGCGGCCTGCGCCAGCAACTGCCGGCCAGCCTCGTCCGGCCCCGCGACCTGTTCCAGCGCCTCGCCATCGACTTCGGCGTTGGTACGCACCTTGCCGTCGCCATAGCGCGCGGTCTGGACCGCGCGGGCAGCGGCGACGCGCGCGGCGACCTCAACGGAACCTTCCGCCGGCGGCGGTAGCACCAGATCGGCAGCGGTCACCGCCTGCACCTCGACATGCAGGTCGATCCGGTCGAGCAGCGGCCCGGAAACCTTGGCCTGATAATCCGCCGCACAACGCGGCGCGCGCGAGCAGGCGAGCGCCGGATCGCCCAGATGCCCGCAGCGGCAAGGATTCATGGCGGCAATCAATTGCACTCTTGCCGGGAAGGTCACATGAGCATTGGCGCGTGCCACCGTCACCTCGCCCGTCTCCAGCGGCTGGCGCAGCGAATCCAGCACGGCGCGCTGAAACTCTGGCAGTTCGTCCAGAAACAACACACCCAGATGCGCCATGCTGACTTCCCCCGGTCGCACGCGCAGCCCGCCGCCGACCAATGCCGCCATCGACGCGCTGTGATGCGGAGTACGAAACGGCCGGGCGCGGCTGATCCGCCCGCCCTCCAGCGTCCCCGCGACGCTTGCCACCATCGACGTTTCGAGCGCTTCGCCCGGTGTCAGTTCGGGCAATATGCCCGGCAGGCAGCTTGCCATCAGCGATTTGCCCGCGCCCGGCGGCCCGACCATCAACAGATTATGACCGCCTGCCGCAGCAATCTCTATGGCACGCTTGGCAGTCTCCTGCCCCTTGACCTGTTTCAGGTCAGCGGTGCGAACCGGCGCGTCGACGGCGCCCGGTTGCGGCGGCGACAATGCCGATGTGCCCTTGAAATGATTGAGCAGGCTCAGCAGATCGGGGGCAGCGACTACCTCTACCTGCCCTGCCCAGGCGGCTTCGGCCCCCTGCGCTACCGGGCAGACCAGCCCCATATCCTGTTCGCCCGCATGCAGCGCGGCCAGCAACACGCCAGGCGATGGCGCAGTGCGGCCATCCAGACCCAGTTCGCCCACGACAACATAGCCCGACAGCGTTTCGGCATCGATCACCCCCATCGCCCCCAGCAGCGCCAGTGCGATCGGCAGGTCATAGTGCGACCCTTCCTTGGGCAGGTCGGCGGGGGAAAGGTTGACGGTGATCCGCTTGGGCGGCAGCGACAGGCCGATGGCGGCGATGGCATTGCGCACCCGCTCGCGGCTTTCGGCCACCGCCTTGTCCGGCAGGCCGACGACGATGAAATTGGGCAAGCCGGGAACCAGCTGGCACTGCACCTCGACGCCCCGCGCCTCCAGACCCAGATAAGCGACCGTCGATACCGTTGCGACCAAGTGACCCCCGCTTCTTTCCGCTATGCGTCAGCCATCCGGCCCTATTCGGCGATCGGCGCGCCTGTCCGGTCCCGCGCCGGTTCATCGGGTCGCCCCTTGAACCCTTGCGCCACGACATACCATTCCACGCTGCCCTTGCGGCTGGCGGGGGGCTTGGCATGCTTGATCGTTGTGAAATTCTTCTTGAGCAGCACCAGCAGTTCGCCGTCGGTCCCGCCTGCAAAGACCTTGGCTACGAACGTGCCACCCTTGCGCAGATTTTCAACCGCGAACCAGGCCGCCGCCTCGACCAGCGCCATAGTACGCAGATGGTCGGTCTGGGGATGGCCCACGGTGTTGGCCGCCATGTCGGAAATCACCAGATCCGGCGCGTCCCCCAGCGCATCGCGCAGAAGCTGCGGCGCCTTGTCATCCATGAAGTCCATCTCGAACAGGGTGACACCCCCGATCGGATCGACCGGCAGCAGGTCGATACCCACGACAGCCGCCTTGGGCACCAGCTTGCGCACCACCTGCGACCAGCCGCCCGGCGCGACACCAAGATCGACAACCGCGCGCGAGCCTTTCAGGAAATGGAATTTCTCGTCCAGTTCGATCAGCTTGAACGCGGCGCGGCTACGCCAGCCTTCCGCCTTGGCCTTATGGACATAGGGGTCGTTCAGATGGCGTTCGAGCCAGCGCACCGACTGCGCGGTGCGGCCCTTCGCGCTCTTGACCCGCACCTTGCCTGCGCCAGATCCTCTCATATGGCGCCCTTCACATCATTCTCCCGTCGCGGTCCATCAGCCCGCGCAAAATGCCTTCCCTGATACCCCGGTCGGCAACGCCCAGCCGCTGCGCAGGCCAGATGTCGAGGATCGATTCCAGTATCGCGCAACCCGCCACCACCAGATCGGCCCGTTCGGTGCCGATGCAGGGCAGCTTCTGCCGTTCGCCCAGCGTCATGGTCGACAGCCGCTCCGAAATGGACCGCATGGAGGTGCAGGGCACGATCAGCCCGTCAATCGCCTGCCGATCGTAGCGCGGCAGGTTGAGATGCAGGCTCGCCAGCGTCGTCACCGTGCCGGACGTGCCGAGCAGGCGGATGTCCTCCGCCGCCTGCGGCAGGCGGCGCGCGAGCGGCGCGAATGCATCGCTGACCCGCGCGCGCATCCTGCCATAAGCGGCCAGTCGCGCATCGGCATCGTCATGCTCAAACGCCTCGCTTTCGGTCAACGATACGACGCCCCATGGCGCGCTTACCCAATCGACAATGCGCGGCGCGCCCGACGAGCCCTGAGCATCGACCAGCACCAATTCGGTCGATCCACCGCCAATGTCGAAGATCAGGGCCGGGCCGTTGCCCGGTTCCAGCAAGGCATGGCACCCCAGCACGGCAAGTCGCGCCTCTTCCTCCGCGCTGATGATGTCGAGCGCTATGCCGGTTTCGCGATAGACGCGCTGGATGAATTCCGCGCCGTTGCTGGCACGGCGACAGGCTTCGGTCGCTACCGATCGCGCCAGCGTGACATGGCGGCGGCGCAGCTTGTCCGCGCAGACAGACAGGGCAGCAATCGCCCGGTCTATCGCCGCGTCGCTGATCCGGCCAGTGGACGCCAGCCCCTCGCCCAGACGCACGATCCGCGAAAAAGCATCGACGACGATGAAACCGTCAGCCGACGGCTTGGCGATCAGCAGGCGGCAATTGTTGGTGCCAAGGTCGATCGCGGCATAGGATCGCCGTTCGCGCGCGCCATAAGGCGCAAAGCCCCGCTGCGTTGACGGGGGAGGAATGGCCGCAGCCCTGCTCCCATCGCCCGGACCGGAAGCGGCGCGCTTGCCCGCATAACGGCCGGTCGGGCCGGAACTCTGCGGCGATGGGCGGCTTTGCTGCACCATGCCGTAACTCGCTTCACATATCGCCAGCCCCAATGCGGAGCCAGAACTTGGGAACCATGCTTAAGCAGATACGCGACAATGCGCAAGGCGCGCACCCTGCCCTCCATGAAATGCGGAACGGATCAAGGATGAGGCGCGCCTATCTGGCGAAAAGAGCAACGCCCCCCATACTGTCCGGCCTGTCGGGGATTTTTGGATTTCCGTGATTTGAGTGCCATCAGATGATTCCATCTGGCTGAAAATCCCTCTATGGCCACAATCCTATTGCCAAGAGGAAGCCGAATTGATCCTGGACATTGCCGCTGCCGCTTCGGGCGCGATCCGCTTTGACGATCTGGGCGTCGGCCCGGTTGCGCTCGACCTCGGATTCTTCACGCTCAAATGGTACAGTCTCGCCTATCTGGCGGGGATCTTGATCGGCTACTGGTATCTGCTCAAGCTGATCGCCCAGCCCGGATCGCCCATGGGTCGCCGCCATGCCGACGACATGATCTTCTATGCAACATTGGGGATCATCATCGGCGGACGGCTGGCCTATGTCATCTTCTACCAGCCCGAAATTCTTGCGCATCCACTGGACATTTTCAAGCTATGGAATGGCGGCATGTCCTTCCATGGCGGCGCGGCGGGCGTGTCGCTCGGTATTCTCTACATGGCGCGCAAGGAGAAGCTCAGCTGGCTGCGCATCCATGATTATGTCGCCTGCTGCGTCCCCTTCGGCCTGCTCTTCGGGCGCCTCGCCAATTTCGTGAATGGCGAATTGTGGGGCAAGGAAACCGATGTTCCCTGGGGCATCATCTTCCCGACCGGCGGCCCCTATCCCCGTCATCCCAGCCAGTTGTACGAAGCAGCGCTGGAAGGGCTTGTCCTGTTCGCCATCCTGGCCTTCGCCTTCTGGCGCACGCGCGCGCGCTATCAGCCGGGGAAACTGGTGGGCATTTTCCTGCTGGGCTATGGCATTTTCCGGTTCGGCGTCGAATATGTGCGGGAAGCGGACGCGCAGTTGATGGAATTTGCCGCGCGTACCGGCCTGCATATGGGCCAGTGGCTGTGCCTGCCCATGATTTTGGGCGGGCTCTACCTGATCGTCACGTCGAAGGGGCGTCGCGCGCGGGTGGAGCCCATCGCCGGAAACGCGAGTGTCAGCTGAGCCGCTGACCCTGGCTGAACGGCTTTCGCGCCAGATTGCCGCGGGCGGGCCGATCTCCGTCGCGCATTTCATGGCGGAGGCTAACCAGCATTATTACGCCACCCGCGACCCGTTGGGCGCGGATGGCGACTTCACCACCGCGCCGGAAATCAGCCAGATGTTCGGCGAACTGGTGGGGCTGTGCCTGGCGGACGTGTGGATGCGGTCGGGGCGCAAGCCTGGGCCGCTTTATGCCGAGCTGGGGCCGGGACGCGGCACATTGGCCGCCGACGCGCTGCGCGCGATGGAGAGCGCCGCCCTCGCGCCGCGCGTTCATTTCGTCGAGACCAGCCCCACCTTGCGCGAACGGCAGCGCGCACTGCTGCCCCATGTCACCCATCATGACAGTATCGACAGCCTGCCTGACGACGGGCCGCTGCTGGTCATCGCCAACGAATTTTTCGATGCGCTGCCGGTGCGCCAGTGCATTCGCGTGGGCGAGGAATGGCGTGAGCGGGTCGTCATCCGGCGCGAAGAAGAAAGGCGCTTTGTCGCCGTTCCTGGCTATCGCCGTATCGAATCCGGCTTGCCACCAATCGCGGCACAGGCGCAGGACGGGGCGATCATCGAAACACCGATCGTGGGCGCGGGGATCGCCTATGCACTGGCGCAGCGGATCGCCAAGCAAGGGGGCGCAGCGATCATCATCGACTATGGCTATAGCGGGCCGTTGCTGGGCGATACGCTGCAAGCGGTGAAGGCGCATGAATTTGCCGATCCCTTCGCCGATCCTGGCGAGGTCGACCTGACCACCCATGTCGACTTCACCATCATCGGCAACATGGCGCGGCAGGCGGGATTGCGGGTGTCAGGCCCGGTCGATCAGGGGCCGTATCTGCGCGATCTGGGCATTGACGCCCGCGCCGAGCAACTGGCCCGCACACATCCTGCGCGCGCCGCTGAAGTGGAGGCCGCGCGCGCCCGGCTGACCAGTGCCGATGCGATGGGCAGCCTGTTCAAGGCGATGGCCTGGGTCCATCCCGACTGGGCCGACCCGGCAGGCTTTTGACGGCGGATCGCGCTCAATCGTCCTGGTGATAACGGCCCAGCTTGCGGATGAAGCCAATCAGGCCGGTCTGGCGGCTGCGCTTCATCCGTTCGGCATGGAGGATGGTCTGCACGCGGCTGAAGCAATCATCTGCATCGACATTGCACAGCACATAATCATAGCCGTCCCAATGCGCGATTTCGCCCGCAGCGCGGGCCATGCGACCGTCAATGACTTCATCGCTGTCCGTCGCGCGGCCGCGCAGGCGGCGCTCCAGTTCCTCCATCGAGGGCGGCAGGATGAATACCCGCACTACGTCGCCCCCGGCAATCTGATGCAATTGCTGCGCACCCTGCCAGTCAATGTCGAACAGCACGTCCTGCCCGCTTTTGAGCATGGCCTCCACCGGCGCGCGGGGGGTGCCGTAGCGCTGGCCGAATACATGGGCCCATTCCAGAAATTCCTGATCGGCGGTCATCCGGCGGAATTCCGGCAGGTCGACGAAATGATAATCCTTGCCGTCGACTTCGCCCGGCCGCATCGGTCGGGTGGTTGCCGACACCGACATGGACATATCCGGTTCGGCGGCGAGCAGCTTGCGCGCAATGGTGGACTTTCCCGCGCCAGAAGGCGAGGAGAGGACAAAGAGGACGCCGCGCCGCTTGAAGTCGGGCGTTTCGATCAGGATGCTGTCGGCCATGGCCGCTAGTGCCGCTTGATGCGGGCTTTTGCAAGAGGGGGAAATGGCAGGATGCGCAGCAGGCGGATGGTCCATCGCAGGGGGTTGATCGCGGCGGGGTTGATCGCCCTGCTAAGCTGCGCCCTGCTGCTGCTGATGGACAGGCCGCCGATCTGCACCTGTGGCCGGATCGAATTGTGGCACGGGGCGCTGGATAGTGGCAACAGCCAGCATATCGCCGACTGGTATAGCCTGAGCCATGTCATTCACGGGCTGCTATTCTATCCCGCCACCCTTTGGCTGTTGCGCAAGCGCCCGATGGGGGTGCGGTTGGCGCTGGCCGTGGCGGTGGAGTCGGCCTGGGAGATATTGGAGAATTCCCCGATCATCATCGACCGCTACCGCACGGCGACCATTGCGCTTGGCTATAGTGGCGATTCGGTCCTCAATTCGATGAGCGACATTGGCATGATGACGCTGGGCTTCCTGTTCGCTTCGCGCGCGCCGGTCTGGCTGTCGGTCGCGGTAGCGATCGGGTTCGAATTGCTGGCGCTCGCGGTGATCCGCGACAATTTGACGCTCAACATATTGATGCTGACCTTCCCGCTGGACGCCGTGCGGACGTGGCAGGCCGCGCTTTAGGGTTTGGCCACTTTGCGTGCGGCATTGATCGGTACCGGTTCCTTGCTGAGGTCCGGCAGGGCCTTGATCGCGCGCTTGCGGTCAACCTCTCGCTTGGCCTCATAAAGCTTGCCCGCCATATAGGCGCCGGTGACAACCAGCGCGCCGACCGGATAGCGCATGATGATCCGCTTGGCCCCCATCCCGGCGAGCAGGCCGAACACCCCCTTCTTGCCGGTATCGGCCGCGACGCGCGTGGCCACGACGGTCGCGCCGACGCGCGCTGCCTTGCGCAGCAAGCCGGTCTTTTTGGGAGCGGTGACGGAGACGCGCGGGGCTTTGGGGGCGAGAGGCTTTTTCATACAGGGTCAATGTATCGGACGGCGCGCGGTTCCGCCATGCCGATGTCGATCATGTCATATTTTCCGGCCGCACCAGCGCGTCGAAGGTCGCCGCGTCTACCAGCCCCAATTCAAGCCCCGCGGCTTTGAGCGTCTGGCCGGTCTTGTGCGCGTGCTTGGCGATGGCGGCGGCATTGTCATAGCCGATCGCGGGGGCGAGCGCGGTGACCAGCATCAGCGATCGATCGACCAGTTCGGCGATGCGCGGCTCGTTCGCCTCCAGCCCCTCGACACAGCGTTCGGCAAAACTGTCCATCCCGACGGCCAGCAAATGGATCGAGCGCAGCACTGCCGCGCCGATCATCGGTTTGAACACGTTGAGTTCCAGATGGCCCTGCATCCCGCCCACGGTCACGGCCTGATGATTGCCGATGACCTGGGCCGCCACCATGGTCAGCATCTCGCACTGGGTCGGATTGACCTTGCCCGGCATGATCGAACTGCCCGGTTCGTTGGCGGGCAGATCCAGTTCGCCAAGGCCAGAGCGCGGACCGGAGCCGAGCAGGCGGATGTCGTTGGCGATCTTGGTCAGCGCGACGGCCAGCGTGGCGAGGGTCGAGGACAGGTGAACCAGCGGATCGTTGGACGCCAGCGCTTCGAACTTATTATCGGCGGTGCGGAAGGGCAGGCCGGTGATGGTGGCGATTTCCGCCGCGACCGCGACGTCGAACCCCTTGGGCGCATTAAGGCCGGTGCCGACCGCCGTGCCCCCCTGCGCCAGCGCCATCATGCCGTGCATGGCGGCGGGTTCGATCCGCTTGCGACTGCGATAGACCTGATGCGCGTAACCGGAAAATTCCTGCCCCAGCGTCAGCGGGGTCGCGTCCTGCAAATGGGTGCGACCGATCTTGACGATATGATCCCATGCCTTCGCTTTCGCGTCGAGCGCGGCATGGAGCCGGTCTAGCGCGGGAAACAAGGCTTTGGTGACGGCCAGAGCCGCCGCGATATGAAGCGCCGTAGGGAAGCTGTCGTTGGAGGATTGGCCGAGATTGACATGGTCATTCGGGTGAACCGGATGCTTGCCGCCGCGCGTGCCGGTGAGCGCTTCATTGGCGATGCCGGCAATCACTTCATTGACGTTCATATTGGACTGGGTGCCGCTGCCGGTCTGCCAGATGACGAGGGGGAACTGATCGTCGTGCTGGCCAGCCGCCACGGCGGCGGCGGCGGCTTCGATGGCGTCTGCCTGGGTGGCGACCAGCCCATGATGGCGGTTCACCCGCGCCGCAGCCTGCTTCACGATGGCCAGCGCATGGACGATGCCGATCGGCATCCGCTCCATCGCGCCGAACGGAAAATTCTCGATGCTCCGCTGCGTCTGCGCGCCCCAATAGGCGTCCGCTGGCACCTCTATGGCGCCGATACTATCGGTTTCGGTGCGGGTCGCGGGCATTTGGAGGCGCCTTTCAGTTAAGAACAATTCGCAAATCTGAAGCCGATTTAGGATGAGCAGAAGGAAATCCAAGGGGTTGTGAGTAGAGCGGTGACCGAGGCGGGTTGGTTGGAGGGGATGGCGTGTGAAAATTCGTTAAGTTCGCCCATGTCGCATATGGAGAGTTAGCGGCGGGGGGCGATGTAGGACAGCGGGAATTGCACGGTGGCGACGGGGTGTGCGCCTGTGTACAAGGTGTACAGGTTGAAAAGGACAGACGATGAGCACCAGCACGACGATGACGATCCGGGTGACCCCGGCGCTCAAGGAAAAGCTCGGTCGGCTGGCGCAGGACACGCGCCGCACCCGCTCCTACCTCGCGGCGGAAGCGGTCGAAGCCTATGTGAACCGGGAATTGCAAATCATCGAGGGCATCCAGCGCGGTCTGGCCGACATGAAGGCCGGTCGGGTCACCCCGCATGATGAGGCGATGGCGCGGATTGACGCTGCGATCGCGGCGGCCAGCCCTGATCCCACATGAAGCGTGTATTTTGGTCGAATGATGCGCTGGCCGATCTTGAACAGCAGGCGGTCCACATTGCGAAGGACAATCCCGCCGCCGCGCGCAGAGTTGCCAGGCGGATTCGAGAGGTTGGCGACGGCCTTAGCGCATTTGCAACCGGCCATATGGGGCGCGTCGCAGGCACTTACGAGAAATCCGTCGCGCGCCTGCCCTATGTCATTGCCTATGCCCTGAGTGAGGATGACGCGGTGGTGACGATTTTGCGCGTCATCCATACGTCGCGTGACTGGCGGGATGATGTTTGGCCGGGATAGGAGGTGGCTGAATTGGGTGGATAGCGGACGGTCTGGTCGCGAGGCTGAGTAGGCTGAGAAAGGCCTTTCATGATTTCCACTCGATGCCCTTTAACAACGCGGCAGTAATATCTTGGGCATCGAGCGACATGGATTTTTGCTGAAGCCGCTCCGCGTTGGCATCAGAGAACCAGCCGAAGTAGGCACCAACCGGCGCGATTTTGAGGCCGGGACGGACGCCATCTGGCCGCGTCAGCGTTATCACCGATGCGGAATGTCCCTGCCAAGCCGCATAGTGTAACGCGTAGGGTCTCCCCTTGCGGTTGTCCGACTTGAAGCCATAGATGTAGATTGTGTCAGGCGCTTCGCAATCGCTCTCCCCGGCGATTCCGTTGGTTCGCTCGGGGGATGCACTTTGCTTATGATGCTCCAAAGCATCCCTAAGAACGATGCCATCAAGGTGAAAGCCCCCCTCGCGAAATGAACAGAATTTCGTTGTGGGCCTGATGGTCAGTTTGCCCTGTCGCTGAATATGAAGGCGTCCATCGAGAAGAAGCGCGGCCTTTGCGAGCTTCTGGACATGCGAAGGCATGGGGCTTCTCTCGCAACCTGCGCAAGCCAAGCTGATTGCAAGAATGAAAGTTTTGCGGGCCATACGTCGGGCTTATCATTGAAAGTGCCGCCATCAACTTAATGTCCGTAGATGGTCGTTTATTGCCACCCACACTTTCGTCATGCCGGGCTTGATCCGGCATCCCGCTTTTGTTCGCGCAGAAAGCGGGACCCCGGATCAAGTCCGGGGTGACGAGGTTGGGAGTGCGACTTGGTCGCACACGATCGCTCGGTCAGGCGCGGCCTAGCCGCCGCTTGCGCCTATTTCTTCTTGCCGAAGTCCACGGTCACGACGTTGGATCCATCTTCCGCCACGACTTGCGGGCCGTCATTTTCGGCTTCGTCATGCGGTTCGGGCAGGGCGTCGCCCGCGACCTGGAATTGCAGGGCGAAGTTGACGGCGGGGTCGACGAACGCCGTGATTGCCGCGAAGGGGATGACGAGGTGGGCGGCGACCTGGTTGAAGGTCAGGCTGACCTCGAAATGATGGTCGCTGACCTTCAAGTCCCAATATTTATTCTGGAGGACGATGGTCATTTCGTCCGGGAAGCGCTCGATCAGTCGCTTGGGGATGTCGACGCCGGGGGCCTGGGTCTTGAAGGTGATGTAGAAATGGTGGCTGCCGGGCAGGCCGCCGCTGGCCTGCACCTCTCCCAGCACGCGGCCGACGACGGCGCGCAGGGCTTCCTGCACGATTTCGTCATAGGGAATCAGGCTATCGGGCAGGTCATCACTCATGCGCCAATGTCCTAACGGCGCGAAACAGGCGGTCAACCCCCCTTCCCGGTTTGGATGGCCCGCATCGCACGACCAGATTGCAAGATGGGCGGCACGCGCTATAGGGCCAGCATGCGCACGGCCGAGATTCACCGCAACACGGCGGAAACCCAGATCGACGTAACCGTCAACCTTGACGGCACGGGTCTTTATACGGTGTCCACGGGCATCGGCTTTCTCGACCATATGATCGAGCAATTGTCGCGTCATTCGCTGATCGACATGAACGTCAAGACCGTGGGCGACCTGCATGTCGACCAGCATCACACGACCGAGGACAGCGCAATCGCCATTGGCGAGGCGGTGGCCAAGGCGCTGGGCGACAAGCGCGGGATTTCGCGGTACGGATCGGTCTATTCACCGATGGACGAGACGCTGACACGGGTGGCGCTCGACATTTCGGGGCGGCCATGGCTGGTGTGCAAGCTGCCCTTCACCGTGCAGAAGATCGGCGAGTGGGACGCGGAGATGGTGGAGCATTTCTTCCACAGCTTCGCGCAGGCCGCCGGCATCACGCTGCACATCGAATGTCTGTATGGCAGCAATAATCACCATATCGTCGAAAGCGCGTTCAAGGGGCTGGCCCGCGCGCTGCGGCAGGCGGTGGAGATCGACCCGCGCAAGGCGGACGCGATCCCGTCGACCAAGGGGATGTTGTGAGCGGGGTCGCCCTGATCGACTATGGCGCGGGCAATCTGCATTCGGTCTATAATGCCCTGCGCAAGGCGGGGGCGGGCGATGTCGTCATTACCGCCGACGCCGATGTGGTGGCGCGGGCCGAGCGGATCGTCCTGCCAGGCGTAGGCGCGTTCCGGGCGTGCCGCGATGCGCTGGTGGCGATCCCCGGCATGGTCGAGGCGATGGGCGAGGCCGTCCATCGGCGCGGCGTGCCGTTTCTTGGCGTGTGCGTGGGCATGCAGTTGCTGGCCGACGCGGGCGAGGAATTCGGGCGGCATGAGGGGCTGGGCTGGATCGGCGGCACGGTGCGGCTGATGCAGCCGGACGACGCCAGCATCAAGGTGCCGCATATGGGGTGGAACGATGTCGTGCTGAACGGCGCGCCGCCCCTGATCGAAGCGGGCGAGGCCTATTTCCTGCACAGCTATCATTTCGAGGCGACCGATCCGGCGCATGTCGCGGCCGTGACCGACCATGGCGGCCCGCTGGTCGCGGCGGTGGCGCGCGACACGATTATCGGTTGCCAGTTTCACCCGGAAAAGAGCCAGACCTATGGCCTTTCCTTCCTGTCGCGCTTTCTGGATTGGAAGCCGTGATGATGCCGACCCGTGTTCCGGCGAAGGCGGGAACCCAGTTGAAACGTCGGAGCTGGGTTCCCGCCTGCGCGGGAACACGCTGCCTCAATATTGTCTGGTGAGCCCATGTCTCTAATCGTCTTTCCCGCCATTGACCTGAAAAACGGGCAGGTCGTGCGCCTGGCCGAGGGCGATATGGATCGTGCGACCGTTTATGGCGACGATCCGGCGGCGCAGGCGGCGCTGTTTGCCCAGGCGGGGGCGCAGCATCTGCATGTCGTCGATCTGGACGGGAGCTTTGCGGGCCATGCGGTGAACGCCGCGGCGGTCGAGCGGATTGTCGAGACATTTCCGGGCCATGTCCAGCTGGGCGGCGGCATCCGTAATCGGGAGGCGGTGGAGCGCTGGTTCGACCTTGGCGTGTCGCGCATCGTCATCGGCACGGCGGCGCTGAAAGATCCAGCCTTCGTCAAGCTGGCGGCACGCGATTTCCCCGGCGGGATCGTCGTGGCGGTCGATGCGCGCGACGGCTTTGTCGCGACCGATGGCTGGGCGGAAAAATCGGACATGCCGGTGATCGACCTGGCCCGCCGGTTCGAGGATGCGGGCGTTGCCAGCCTGCTCTTTACCGATGTGGGCCGCGACGGGATGCTGAAAGGCTGCAATGTCGAGGCGACGGTCGATCTGGCGCGGGCGACCGACATTCCCGTGATCGCGAGCGGCGGCGTGGCGGGGATCGCCGACATCAGGATATTGAGCCTGCACGCCGACGACGGCATCGAGGGCGTGATCACCGGGCGGGCGCTGTATGACGGGCGGCTGGACCTGAAAACGGCGCTGGCCGTGGCGCAGGCGGCGGCGTGATCCGATGACCGTCCGCACCCGCGTCATCCCCTGTCTGGACGTGGCCAACGGGCGCGTGGTCAAGGGCGTGAACTTCGTCGATCTGCGCGACGCGGGCGATCCGGTGGAGCAGGCGAAGCTGTATGACGCGGCGGGCGCGGACGAGCTGTGCTTTCTGGACATTACCGCGACGCACGAGGCGCGCGGCACTATCCTCGACGTGGTGCGGCGCACGGCCGAAGTCTGCTTCATGCCCGTCACCGTGGGCGGTGGGGTCCGCACGCCCGACGATGCGCGTGCGCTGCTGCTGGCAGGCGCGGACAAGGTGGCGGTGAACAGCGCGGCGGTGGCGCGGCCCGAACTGGTGGCGGATATTGCCGATCGCTTCGGCAGCCAGTGTATCGTGGGATCAGTGGACGCGCGCAAAGTCGGCGAAGGGCGCTGGGAAATCTTCACCCATGGCGGGCGCAAGCCGACCGGGATCGACGCGCTGGAGCATGCGCTGCGACTGGCGCAACTGGGCGCTGGCGAATTGCTGGTGACGTCGATGGACGGAGACGGGACGAAAGCGGGCTATGACCTGGCGCTGACGCGGACCATTGCCGACGCGGTATCGATCCCCGTCATCGCCAGCGGCGGCGTGGGGACGCTGGACCATCTGGTCGAGGGCGTGACCATGGGCCATGCCAGCGCGGTGCTGGCGGCGTCGATATTCCATTTCGGGCAGCACAGCATCGCCGAAGCCCATCGCGCGCTGGCGGCGGCGGGCGTGCCGGTGCGGGCGGCCTGAACCCGCAAAAGCGTCGATTTACTTTACAGTAACCATATTTCCGGCAGCGTCGTTAACCCTGAAAATGGCGGAAATCTGCCGGATGGCACCATCCGGCATGAAGGCTGCATTAACCTTGGCGGGTCGCGTTCGACCATATCGGTTCAACGGAAACAGGGTGACATTCATGAAACTCAACAAGATGCTTTTGGCGGCAGGGGCCGCTGGCCTGATCGGTGCGGCGACGCCGGCGCAGGCGACATGGTGCTGGTTCGGCAAGTGCGGCGGCGGCACCAGCAGCGGTGGCACGACCAGCAGCGGCGGCACGACGTCCAGCTCAGGCGGCAGCACCCCGACTCCGGTGCCTGAACCTGAACAGATGGGCCTGTTTGCGATGGGTGTGGCCATTGTCGGCTTCCGCCTGCTGCGCAGCGGCCGCAAGCGGAAATAATTTTCCCATTGACGGGTGGCGCGCGCGGCGCTTGATGCGCAGCCATGCGCGCCACCCTCTTTACGCTTGAACAGACGATCCGCCAGCGGCGGTCGGCTGACCCGTCCACATCCTATGTCGCCAAGCTGACGGCACGGGGACGCGGCAAGATTGCGCAGAAGGTCGGCGAGGAAGCGGTCGAGGCGGTGATCGCCGCGATGGCGGGGAACCGCGACGAACTGGTCGGCGAAAGCGCGGACCTGCTGTTCCACCTGCTGCTGCTGCTGGCCGATTGCGACATTTCGCTGGATGCCGTGTGCGACGAGCTGGAGCGGCGCGAGGGCGTGTCGGGCATCGCGGAAAAGGCATCGCGCCCTACCGATTGACAATTACCGGATAGATTTTGCCTCCGCTGCGTTCTGGCCTAGCCTTATGGGCGGGACAGGGAGTGGAGAGCATGATGATACGGACGGTAATCGGCGGCCTGCTGGGCGGCTTTGCAATGTTTATCACAGGCTTCCTGTTCTGGGGCACACCATTGAGCGCGCTGGCGATGAGCCGCGCGGAGGGACAGGCGAGCGCCAATTTGCAGGCGGCGCTGGCGCAGGCGCTCAACACGACCGGCACCGGCGTCTATACGGTCCCCGATCCGGCGACGGCGGAGGGCACGATCCTGTACGGCAAGGGGCCGATAGCGCAGATTTTCTACAACAGCAGCGGCTTTCCGGTAACGGACAGCGCCAGCCTGATCGGCGGGTTGATCCTGTCGCTGGTGGTGGGCGTGCTGATCGCGCTGGCGCTGCGGTTCGTGACGACCGGCTTTGCCGAGCGGGTCCGGGTCGCCCTGATCTTCGCGATGGCGGGGGTGTTGTGGATGCATGTCGGGCAGTCCGTGTTCAACCATGCGCCCTGGGGCTATATTCTCTATCTGGCGTTCAGCGACTTTGTGGCGCTGGCCGTGGCCGGGCTGATCGCGGCGAAGATCATGGACCGGGCGCAACCCACGGTCGGGACGGTGCATTAAGCCGCGATGCCGTCACTCTGACCCGTTGGAGCTTCAAACCATAGCCTCCTGCGCCATGCGGATCATGCAGGCGGCGTGGCGATGGGCGACGGCCATGCGGTCCTCCCCATAACCGCCGCCCATGGTGCTGGCGACCGGGATGGCGCGGGCGCGGGCCTGGCGCATGACATAGCGGTCGCGCGCATCCAGCCCCGCGTCGGTCAGGGCCAGCCGCCCCAGCCGGTCGTCGCCATGGGGATCGACCCCGGCCTGATAGAGAATGAGGTCGGGCGCGAAATCATCCAGCACACGCGGCAGCGTGTCATGGAGGATGGCGAGATAGGCGGCATCCTCCACCCCGTCGGGCAAGCCGATGTCCAGCGTAGAGCGCGCCTTGCGCACCGGGAAATTTTTTTCGGCATGGATCGACAGGGTGAAAATATCCGCCCGGCCCGCCAGCAGCGAAGCCGTGCCGTCGCCCTGATGCACGTCGAGGTCGAGGATGAGGATACGATCCGCCTCCCCTTCCGCGATCAGCCGGTTGGCGGCAATGGCAAGATCATTGAACACGCAATAGCCCGCCCCGCTATCGGCCAGCGCGTGGTGGCTGCCCCCTGCGGCATTGGCGGCAAAGCCATGGATGCGCGCCAGCCGCGCCGCCGCCCAGGTGCCGCCGGGCGACAGGGTGGAGCGGAGCATGACCCGCTGGGTCACCGGAAAGCCGATCCGCCGTTCCTTGGCCTGCGGAACGGTGAGGGTCAGCACTTCTTCCACATAGGCGGGATCATGCACCGCCTCTATCCAGACGCGCGGCATCGCATCGGGCGTGTGGAGCGTCATGGCGGGCGCGACTTCGCGCAACGCCTCCATCACCAGCCCATATTTGTCGAAACGAAAGCGGCTGCCGGGTGTTGCGGGAGAGACATAGGCAGGATGGTGAACGACGTGCAGCATGATCTTTTCCGCTATCGTGATTTGAACGGTGGCCGCTTTGCGCTATCTGGTCCAGCATGAACCGTCCCGATATGATCCGTTTTTCGACGCTGGCCCTGCTTGGCGCCAGTGTCCTTAGTGCCAGCACCCTGCCCGCTTACGCCCAGACGCCGGTAACACAACCCCCGGCCGTGGCGCCGACACTGCCCCCCGCAATGGTGCAGCCATTGCCGCCTGCGCCATTGCCTGCCCCCATTCCGCCGCTGTCGGCCGCGCAGGAGGCATGGGCGAATGACTGGTTGCGCAGCGGAGCCGAACAAGGACTGACCGCGCGGCGCAAGGCGACCGCCACGCTGACCGGCGACGCGCTGGTCAGCGCGCTGCTGGACCGGGCGAAGGCGCTGTCCACCGGACGGGTCGATGCCGCCGATTTTCTGGAAATCTGGGCGCTGCGCCCCGAACCCTATGACCCGCGCCCAGGATTGGCGAAGGCCGTGGCCGAGGACCGGCTGGCACAATGGGCCAATGCGCTGACGCCGCCCTATGCGGGCTATGAAGGGTTGCGCAAGGGACTGGCGACCTATGAGGCGATCCGCGACAAGGGCGGCTGGCCGGTGCTGACCGCGACATCCGCGCCCATGGTGGTGCGCGCGCGCATCGCGCTGGAGGACAGGAGCGTCACGCCGACGGAAAATCTGACCGACGTGCTGCAACGCGCGCAGCGGCGCTATGGCCTCAACCCCACAGGGTTGCTCGACACGCGGACGCTGGCGGCGCTCAATGTCAGCGTGGACGACCGGATCGCCGCGATCATGGCCAATATGGAGCGGTGGCGCTGGATGCCGCGCCGCCTGCCAGTCAACCGGGTGCAGGTGAACATCGCCGCCGCCGTGCTGACCGTGTTCGAGGGCGACCAGCCGGTCACGTCGATGCGCGCGGTCACCGGCAGCCCGCAAAATGCAACGCCGATGCTGTCGTCGAACATCCATTCGATCGTGGTCAATCCGCCCTGGAACGTGCCGATGTCGATCGCCAGGCGGGAATTGTTCCCCAAGGGACGCGCGACGCTGGCCAAGCAGGGCTACAAGATCGTCAAGACGCCCGAAGGCGGCGAACGGATCGTCCAGCCCGCAGGCCCGAACAGCGCGCTGGGGCGGTTGAAATTCGATTTCGCCAATCCGTTTGCCGTCTATCTGCACGACACGCCGGCGCGCGGGAAATTTTCAAGCTATGACCGGCTGGCCAGCCATGGCTGCGTCCGGCTGGAAAAGCCGGTGTCGCTGGCCGAACTGATGGTAGCGAGCGACCCGGACCTGAACGGCCAGATCCAGACGCTGATCGATAGCGGCAAGACGCAGCGCGTATCCCTGCCGCAGGAGGTGGCGGTCTATCTGCTCTACTGGACTGCCTTTGCCAGCAGCAACGGCACGATGAGCTTCCGCGCCGATCCCTATGGCTGGGACAAGTTGCTGGCCGAAAAGATCGAGGCGTCGAGCAGCCGGGCCGACCCGACCGCCGCGCCCGCACCCACCCCAACCATCGCATCGAAGGACTGATCACCCATGCGCAAAATTGCCCTGTTCGCCCTTGCCGGTGCCCTGGCCCTGTCCGCCTGCGGCAAGAAGGAAGAGGAACCGGCAGCGACCAATAATCTGGTCGAGCCGCCGGTCGAAAATGTCATCATCGAGGAACCCGATGCGGTGCTGCCGCCGCCGTCGAACAATGCGGTCGCGACTCCCGCTCCGCCGCCGTCGGTTTCCGAACAGCAGCAGATTCAGGATGATGCCGACGCCAGCGGCATGACCGCGCGCCTGCCGCAGGAAGGCGAAGAGAGCCAGCCTGCGGACGAAGCGAGCCATTCCGCGCCATAAGGCGCATCGCCCCGCTCTTGGAGCGGGGCGGCGACTTTGCTATATTCGCGCCATGGATCGCCGCAATTTCACGAAGTTCGCCATGAGCGGACTCGCTTTTTCGTTTCTATCCGACAGCATCGGCCGGGCGGCCGTGCCGGTAACAGCGCCCCTGCCCGCCGCCGCGCCATCGCCTGCCAAGCCCATCGTGCAGCCGATCGCCCCCAAACCCTATGCGTCGCTGCTGGAAAAGGCCAAGGCCGCGCTCGACCGGCATGGCGACGCCTTCACCCTGCGCGACCGCGTGGCGATCGCCGATTTTGCGGCTCCGTCAAAGGAATTGCGCTTCCATGTCGTCGACCTGATCGGCGGGCAGAGCAGCAGCTATCTGGTGGCGCATGGCCGCGGATCGGACCCGGCGCATAGCGGCTGGCTGCACAGCTTTTCCAACGAACCCAATTCGCTGGCCAGCAGTTCGGGCGCCTATGTGACGGGCGAGCAATATGTCGGCCAGCATGGCCGGGCAATGCGTCTGATCGGGCTGGACCCGCAGAACAACAATGCCGAACCGCGCGCCATCGTCGTCCATGGCGCGGATTATGTGGGCGAGGATCATATCGCCGCCTGGGGCAAATGCGGGCGGAGCGAAGGCTGTTTCGCGGTCGCGCCGCACATGCTGCCGCAATTGCTGGGGCTGCTGGGCAGCGGGCGGCTGCTCTATGCGGACAAGATCGGGGTCGAGGCGTAAGGGCACGCCCGTTGCGGCGCCGCATGCCTGCGGATCAACTTGTAAGGGTCGTTCGCCCTGAGCCTCCCAAGGGCAGGCTCAGGGCGAACGCTGTAGGGTGTCAGCCCGTCTTGGCAGCGCCGGTCAGCGCTTCGGCCGCAGGCTTGTTGGTCGCATCAACCGTGCCATTGGCCAGCATCGTCTTGCTGAGCGTCACCGCTTCGGTCTTGAGCGCGGGATCGCTGCTGGTCTGGCTGGAGCCGATAAGGGCCGAGAGAAGAATATTCTTCGTCACCTTGTCGTTCGCATTTTCGGACGCGGACTTGCGGGCGAGGGTCAGCGCTTCGGCGTAGAGCGGCGCGGACCCGACCTTGTCCTGGGCAGCGAGCTTCTGGTTGCCCATCTGGATCAAGATGCCCGCCAGGATATTGCGGCTGGCGGCGTCAGCAGGCTTGGCCTCCACGACCTTGCGCCAATAGGGCAATGATTCGCCGTAAAGGGCGATCACCTTGTCCATCTGGCCCAGCGCGCCATAGGCAGCGGCATCAGCATAGAGGGCGTTGGCGAGGAAATTGACATTCTCGATCTTGGACGGGTCAACCTCTACCGCGGTCCGGATGGCGGGCAGCGCCGCATCATATTTCGCAACGGCACCGGCATTGTCGCCAGCCTGCTGGGCGGCCTGCCCGGCCGTGAAGGCCGTGACCGCGCTGTTGAAGGCGGTGATCTGTTCCGGCGTCATTTCCGCAGCGGCCGGGGTCGCGGATTGCGTGGCAGCTTCCGTGTCAGGGGTAGCAGCGGCGGGGGCGGCGGGGGCGTCCTGCGCCATTGCGGGGGTAGCCAGCGCCAGCGGCGCGGACAGGCTCATCAAAGCGATCAGGGCGGACTTTGCCAATGTTAGGGTCTCCTTGGTCGTTATTCCATAATGTCGAACGGGCGATTGCTACGCCTTTCAACATGAATAATGAACGAAGGAGCAGGCTGGTTCCCAGCCTTTCAGGGGCGGCTCATCCCGCAAAAGGCTCCGGCCACGGCAAAATCGGCCGCGCGCCGTGCATTACGCGCGGCGGCCTGCGCATCTTCGCCCCATTGTTCGACCTGCCAGGCTTCATCGATTTCCGCGGCCTGCCAGATGTCGTCAAGATCATGGCCGCCATCGACAATGGCGAGGCCGCAGATCAGCGAACCGCTGAGATTGACGAGCGTGGACAGGCCCGCGAGCAGGAATGGATCGAAGGCTTCGACCACCGCGCCGAGACGGGCGAGCGTCTGTGCGGGCTGCGCGACCGGCAAGACACCCTGCGTGACGACGAAGGCCACGTCATAGCGGGCGCGCGCCCAGTCAAGCAGCGGGTCCCACGCCGCCGCCTGCCGCTGGACCAGCGTTTGCGGCGCTTCGGCACGATAGCAAAGCAGGTCGCTTTCGCCATAGCGGGCGATCCCGGCGGCAAAGCTCTTATGGTTGGCGACGACATGGTCGATCGCAGCATTGGCGAGGCCGGTGAAGGGCATCGTCGCGGGATCGACGCTCTCCCCCTGCGCGCGCCATTCGGCAGCCACCGCATCGGCCAGGGCAGGCGTAGGCAGCGCCAGCAGCGCACGGGCGGGGGTGCGGACCGGGCGGGCGTCGAGCTGGACGGCAAAACCCTGATCGGACGCGATCACGGCGACATCCTTGTAAAAGCGCTTCATGGCTTCGTGCGCTTGAACAGGGCCAGCATCAGGCGGGGCACGATGACGAACTGGAACAGGCCGACGATGACCATGATCGCGCCGAACGCCTTGGCCTTGTCCCCCTGCACCCAGGTGAAGCGCTGCATGATGGCGAGGAAGCCGAACATGACGATCAACGCACCCGAGAGGCGAAACAGGCCGATGGCGAAATGCCGCTGGCGGGCGATCTTTTCGGGATCAACGGGGGGTGGAGGCGGAAAGTCGGTCATGGCGCGCCGATATGGCGGCGCAATTCGCTGCTGTCCATGGCCACTGCCTGCGCGCCTGCCGCGATCAGTTCGTCAGGGGCATGATAGCCCCAGGCGACGCCGATGCTGCGCACGCCTGCCGCCAGCCCCATGTCGATGTCGAAACTGGTGTCGCCGATCATGACGGTCGTGTCCGGGGACGCGCCGGCTTCGGCCATGGCGGTCAGCAGCATGGAGGGGTGCGGCTTGGACGGGTGGCGATCGGCGGTCTGGAGCGTGACGAAGCGGTCGATCAGGCCATGATGGGTCAGGCAGAGCGCCAGGCCCCGATCCGATTTGCCCGTGGCGACGCCCAGCAGCCAGCCTGCGCGATCCAGATCATGCACCAGATCGGCCATGCCGGGATAGAGCGGTTCGGACACCGCATTTTCGCGTCGCAGCGCCTGAAAGGCCAGCTTGTAGCGTTCCGCGAGATGAGCGTGGAAATCCGCATCCGCATCCGGCAGCAGCCGGGCCATGGCATGGGGCAGCGAAAGGCCGACTGCGGAGAGGATGGCCAGCCGGTCGGGCGCGACCAGACTGGCTTCCTCGAATGCGCGGGCCATGGCGGTGCAGATGCTGTGCTGGCCATCGACCAGCGTGCCGTCGCAATCGAACACGACTAACGGGTTGGCCATAGACGCTGTCCCTATCCGCCTCCGCCCCGCGAGCGCCGTTCGCCCTTGCGATCCTTGCGTATCTGCTTGGCATGCTGGCGCGCGAATTTCTTTTCATCCTCGCGCGTGGGGCTGCGGTCGATCTCGTCATCCAGCGGCATGTCGCCCAGGCTGATGTCGAAGCCGAGATCGGCAAGGCTGGAGGCGAAATGGGCAGGCAGGTCCGCCATCACGTCGACACGGCCACCATCGGGGTGATCGACACGGATGCGGCGGGCATGAAGGTGCATCTTGCGGCTGATCGTGCCGGTCAGGAAACTGTCCTTGCCGCCATATTTGCCGTCGCCGACGATGGGATGGCCGATCGCCGCGAGATGGACGCGCAACTGGTGGGTGCGGCCGGTATAGGGTTGCAGCTCGACCCAGGCGGCACGATTGCCCGCGCGTTCGATGACGCGATAGCGGGTGCGGGCGGGCAAGCCTTCGGCTTCGTCGACATGCATTTTTTCGCCGCCGGTGCCCGGTTGCTTGGCCAGCGGCAGTTCGATCATGCCGTCCGCGATGGACGGCACGCCGATGACCAGCGCCCAATAGACCTTGCGCGCGGTGCGGCTGGAAAACGCCTTGGCGAAATGGGCGGCGGCGCGGCTGGAGCGGGCGAGCAGCAGCGCACCCGACGTGTCCTTGTCCAGCCGGTGGACCAGCTTTGGCCGCGATTCGGCGTTGAAGATCAGGCCGTCGAGCAAGCGGTCGACATGCTCGTCCGTCTTGGTCCCGCCCTGCGTGGCGAGGCCCGGCGGCTTGTTGATGACGATCGCCTGCGCATCGCGATGGATGACCATTTCCTGCGCATAGGCGATTTCGTCCGGGGTCAGGTCTATGACCGGGACACGCCGGGCGGGGCGTTCGGACGGGGCGGCCTTCGCTTCGGCGGGCGGGACGCGGATCATCTGCCCTTCGGCGATGCGATCCCCCGGTGCGGCGCGCGCGCCGTCGACGCGCAACTGGCCGGTGCGCGACCAGCGCGACACGATGTTGAAGCCGACATCGGGCAGGTGGCGCTGGAACCAGCGGTCGAGGCGGATGCCGTCATCGTCTGCATGAACCCGATATTGGCGCACGTCGAGCGAGACACCCTTCGCGGCCGAAGGCTTGGGCGCAGCGGCCTGAACCACTGGCGCAGCCTTGGCAGCGGCGGGTTTGGCGGCGGGCTTTTTCGGGCCGGACTTGAAGGGTGGTTTCGACGCGGGTTTGCCGCCCTCCCCCTTGCGCGCGGTGGCCGCCTTTGCGCCGCCACGGGCGCGACCGGGTGCGCCGGACGGCTTGCCGAAGGATTTGCCGGGGGTTGCGGGTTTGCGACCGCGCGGCGCGTCGCCCTTGCCGGGAGGACGGCCCTTCATGCGACGATGCTCCGCATCAGCGACAGGCCCAGCGCCAGCGCGACGATCGCCCCGATCACCGATGCCAATGCATAGGTCAGGGCGACAAGAAGCTGGCCACGCTCGATCATCAGCAAGGTTTCCAGGCTGAAGGCGGAGAAGGTGGTGAAACCGCCCAGCAGGCCGACGCCCAGCAACAGCCGGATCGGCTCACCCGGCATCGTGCTGCCACGCGCCAGCCAGCCTGCAAGCAGGCCCATGGCGAAACCGCCGAGCAGATTGGCGGCGAACGTGCCCCATGGCCAGGCGGCGCCGGGCACCATGGCGCCCAGGACGCGGCCCAGCTGGTAGCGCAGCGCAGCGCCCACCGCGCCCCCGCCCATAACAAGGAAAATATTGGTCATGCCGCTGCCCCTACAGGCAAATGGCGATCAGGGGAATGGGGCGGCCCGATTCGCCGCCTTTGCCCCTATTTTCCGTTGTCGGCGATTATGTCTATGTTGGTCTTGCCGCCCGGCGCATCGGTAAAGAGAATGAAATAGGCGCTGCCATCCGCCTTGCGCGTGCCGCCCAGCACATGATCGCCGCCCAATATCTTATGTTCGCCATCATAGCCCGCACGGCGGGCGAGCGTATAATAATAGTCCATCACCCCTTGGCGCGGGACAGGCGTGACGAAGCTGACGGCACGCAGGGTGCAGCCATCACGTTCCGCGCCGGCCGCTTCGACCAGTTGCGCACCGGGATACACAGTGAAGGGATCGGGCAGGCGTTGCGCCCATTCCATGCCATAGACGAGCTGCTTGCTGCAATTGGCGTTGCCGCCGTTGCGGGACGCCTGTTCGCGCGCGACCGCGCCCAGGGTGACGGTCGATGGCATCGCATCACCCGCGCTGGGCGCTGGCGCGCTGAGCAGCTTGCCGCCCGCCTGTTGCAGCGCGGCCGCCTGCGCCTTGCCCGCATCGCCGCCAAGCAGCGGCACCGCGCCATTGGCCGGACGATCGGCCGTGCGCACGGCATTGCGGTTGGACTGGCCGACCAGTTGGGGATCAACCACGATCGGGTCGGCAAGCGCGCCTTTCAGCGCGGGGTCGACCGCATTGTTGGTGAACTGCGCATCGAGCGCCGCGAGGCTGGCATCCTTGTCCCCCTTGCCACAGGCGGCGAGCGCCAATGTCAGCGCGATAATGGAAACGGGCCGGAAAAACGCCATGCTGCACTCCTTCGTAAACAAGGCATGAAGAGTGCGGGTTAATTTTTCGTTAGGACATTTGGTGAATCGCGGGAAATTTCCGCATCATCGGGCCAGTTTCTGGCCACTGGCCTGCACGCCCGTCTTGTCGCCATGCGGCGAAACCGCCATCTAGACTGAATGCTGAACATATTATCCGGCTTTATCGGCCTGGTCACCCTGGTCCTGATGATTCCCGCCTTCATACCGCTGTTGGGGGCGCTGAACTGGTTGCTGGTGCCCATGGCGCTGTTCGGCGCGGTGATCGGCGCCATCTCTTCGCGCAATGGCGGGCGCAATTTCTGCCTGATCGTCGCGGCCTTTGGCGCGCTGCGGCTGTTTCTGGGCGGGGGGATATTCTGAGCCCGGCGCAAAATTATACGCGCAATGGCCTGATCGCCGCGATCTTCGCCTATGGCTTTTGGGGGCTGTTGCCGATCTTCTTTCGGCTGCTCCATCATGTCGATCCGATCGAGATCGTCACCCAGCGGATATTATGGTCGCTACTGCTGATCGTCACGCTGCTGGCTGCGCGCCGGACTTTGGGGCCATTATTGGTGACCTTGCGCGACCGTCGGCTGGTTCTGCCGCTGGCAGGGTCTGCGCTGATGATCGCGATCAACTGGCTGACCTATGTATGGGCGGTCAATGATGGCCATGTCGTCGCGGCAAGCCTTGGCTATTTCCTGAACCCGCTGGTCAATGTCGCGCTGGGCGTGATGGTGTTGAAGGAAAAGTTGCGACGGCCGCAATTGATGGCGATCGGCGTCGCGGCAATGGGCGTGGCCATATTGGCGGCGGCGGCGCTGACGACATTGTGGATCAGCCTGACGCTGGCGTTCAGTTTCGCCTTTTACGGCCTGCTGCGCAAAGTGACGCCGGTGGCGCCGATGACCGGCCTTGGCGTCGAGACGCTGCTGCTGACGCCGCCTGCAATTGCCTATCTGATCTGGGAAGCGAGCCATGGCGGCGTGAGTTTCGGACAGGACGCCGCGACCACCGCGCTGCTGGTGACATCAGGCGCGGTGACGACAGTGCCGCTGGTGCTGTTCGCCATGGCGGCGCAACGGCTGCCGATGGCGACACTGGGCATATTGCAATATCTGGCCCCGATGCTGCAATTTTTCTGTGGCATCATGCTGTTCGGCGAAAAGCTGAGCCATGGCCAGATGCTCAGCTTTGGCCTGATCTGGATCGCGCTGATCCTGTTCGCGACCGACGGGGTGCGGATGGCCCGGCGGAACCGGGCGGCTGCCGCTTAGGAAAATTCGGTCGCCTCGAAACGCACCGGCTCTCCGACCGCTTCATTGGCCAGCGCATCTTCCCACATCACGCGGTGGCCGCGGATGATCGTGCCGACCGCCTTGCCGGTCAGGTCCATCCCCTCGAACGGCGACCAGTTGCAGCGGGACGCAAGCCAGTCGCTGCCGACGGTCCAGCGCTTCTTGAGGTCGACCACGGTGAAGTCGGCGTCATAGCCGAGCGCGATCCGGCCCTTGCCGACCAGCCCGAACACGCGCTGTGGACCAGAGGAGGTCAGTTCGATGAAGCGGCGCAGCGTCAGCCGCCCTTCCGCGACATGATTGAGCAGCAGCGGCACGAGCGTCTGGACGCCGGGCATGCCGCTGGGGCTGGTCGGATAGGGCTTGGCCTTTTCCTCGATCGTGTGGGGGGCGTGATCGCTGCCCAGAACGTCCGGCACGCCCTGGTTGAGCCAATGCCACAGCCCGTCGCGGTGGGCGCCCGACCGGATCGGCGGGTTCATCTGCGCATAGGTGCCAAGGCGCGGATAGGCATCCTCCCCCGCCAGCGTCAGATGCTGGGGCGTCACCTCGCAGGTCGCGATATCCTTGTTCTGGCCGATATAGGCGAGTTCGGCGGGGGTCGTGATGTGCAATATGTGGATGCGGCGGCGCGCGGCGCGGGCCAGGCCGATGATGCGCTTGGTGGCGATCATCGCGCTTTCATCGTCGCGCCATACCGGATGGGTGGACGGGTCGCCCGCCAGCGCCAGGCTCTTGCGCGCATTCATACGCGTTTCATCCTCGGCATGGATGGCGACGCGGCGCGTGCCGCTGGCCAGCACGCGGGCCAGCGCATTGTCATCGTCCACCAGCAGGCTGCCGGTCGACGCGCCCATGAATATCTTGACCCCTGCCGTGCCGGGGATGCGTTCAAGCTCTTTGAGCTGTTCGGCATTGTCGGCGGTCGCGCCGACATAGAAGGCATGGTCGCACCACATGCGGTGATGCGCGCGGGCAAGCTTGTCCTGGACGCGATCGGCCGTGTCGGTGTTGGGATTGGTGTTGGGCATTTCGAACACGGCGGTCACGCCGCCCAGCACCGCCGCCCGGCTGCCCGATTCGAGATCTTCCTTATGCTCCAGCCCCGGCTCGCGGAAATGGACCTGGCTGTCGATGCAGCCGGGCAACACGTCCAGCCCGGTGCAGTCGATCACTTCCCCCGCGTCGCCAAGCCCCGTGCCGATCGCGACGATCCTGCCGCCGCGCACGCCGATGTCGGCCCGCTCCGCGCCGCCCGGCGTGTGAATGGTGCCGTTCTTCAGGATCAGGTCGAAAGTTTCGGACATGGTGCGCTCCGTGAAAAACCGTTCGCCCTGAGCGAAGTCGAAGGGCCGTGCCGAACGCAGTGAGGCCTTCACGATGTTCAGGCAAGGGCTTCGACTTCGCTCAGCCCGAACGGGTTGGTAATTGGGTGCATCTGTCCTACCTAAAGCCGATGACCGGCACCACCCTCACCGACCGCGCGATCCTCAGAATTTCAGGCGAGGAGGCACGGCCCTTCCTGCAAGGCCTGCTGACACGCGATGTCTTGACGCTGGCACAGGGCGTGCCGCGCTGGACCGCGTTGCTGAGCGCGCAGGGCAAAGCGCTGTTCGACATGATGCTGTGGGCAGATGGCGACGATGTGCTGATCGATTGCGAGGCAGCGCAGGCCGATGCGCTGGCCAAGCGGCTGACGCTGTACCGGCTGCGGCGCAAGGTCGTGATCGCGCGGGACGAGTCGCTGGCGGTGCATTGGGCGCTGGATGCAGCGGACAGGCCGCTTGATCCGCGCTTGCCAGCGCTGGGGCATCGCTGGATCGCCGCGCCGGGGGATGGCGACGCTGCGGCGGCGTTCCGCGCGCATCGGCTAAGCCAGGGCGTGTTCGAGGGCGCGGGTGAACTGGGGCAGGACCAGACGCTGTGGCTGGAAACCAATGCCGGGGAGCTGAACGGCGTCGATTATGACAAGGGCTGCTATGTGGGGCAGGAGAATACCGCCCGGATGCATTATCGCGCCAAGGTGAACCGACGGCTGGTCGCGGTGCCGCTGGCGCAAGCGGAGGAGAAGCGCCAGCGCGCGGCGCTGCCGGACATGGACCTGTCGATCGAGTTGCGGCGGGTGGAGGATCTGGACCCGGCGCTGCTGCCCGACTGGCTGGCGGCGGCGGTTGCGGCGCAGGCAGCGGCGGAATGAAGCGGCTTCTGTTCGCGCTATTGGGCGCGCTGGCGTTCGCGACCCCCGCCCTGGCCGACACGCCCTGGACGCTGGTCAAATCCTATCCGCATGATTCCGCTGCCTTTACCGAGGGCCTCTTTTTTCATGACGGGGCGCTTTATGAAAGCACCGGGCTGGAGGGGCAGTCGGACATTCGCAAGGTGCGGCTGAAGGACGGCAAGGTCATCCAGCGGCGCGTGCTGGAGCCGCGCTATTTTGGCGAGGGGATCGTCAATTGGGGCGACCGGCTGATCAGCCTGACCTGGCGCCATGGTCAAGGCTTTGTCTGGAAGCTGGCCGATTTCGCGCCGGTCGGCGATTTTCGCTATGCTGGCGAAGGCTGGGGCCTGACGCAGGACGGACGGCATATCATCCAGAGCGACGGCAGCGCGCAATTGCGCTTCCTTGATCCCGACACGCTGGCCGAGCAGCGCCGCATCACCGTGACGTGGAACGGGCGCGCGGTCCAGCGGCTGAACGAGCTGGAATATGTGCGCGGCGAGATTTGGGCAAATGTCTGGTACGAGACGAAGATCGCCCGGATCGATCCCGCGACCGGCGCAGTGATCGACTGGATCGACGTCGCCCCGCTGGTCAAGGCAGCTGGCGTGCGGGACAGCGAAGCTGTGGCCAATGGCATCGCCTATGACGCCGCGCGGGACCGGGTGTTCATCACCGGCAAATATTGGCCAAAGCTGTTCGAGATTCGGGTGGGGAAGTAAACGGGGTTGAGCGCTTACCCCCTTTCCGTTCGCCCTGAGCCTGTCGAAGGGTCGTCCTTTCTTTCAAGAAGGACAAGGCTTCGACAAGCTCAGCCCGAACGGATGTTGGGGTTCGGCGCTATCGCTTCCAGCGCGCCCAGATGGCGGTGGGGAGCAGCAGCCCGCGCGATTCTTCGCGGACGGCGAGTTCGCCCGCTTCCACCTCGCCGGGAAGGTCGGCAAAGGCCTGACGCAGCAACTCACCGATCGCCAGCGCCGACATGCGGACGGCATAGACGGTCAGGAACAGGAAGCGACTGTCCGCATCGAGCAGCTGGCGGCAATTGGCGATGAGCGCCGGGAGGTCTTCCTCCAGACGCCACACTTCGCCGTCGGGGCCACGGCCATATTTGGGCGGATCGAGCAATATGCCGTCATAGCGGCGGTTGCGCCGGACTTCGCGGGCGACGAATTTGGCGGCATCCTCCACGATCCAGCGGACGGGCCGGTCCGCCATGCCCGACAGGTCGGCATTGGCGCGGGCCTGGGTGACGGATTTTTTCGAGGCGTCGACATGAACAATGCGCGCGCCGCTGGCCGACATGGCCAGCGTTCCGACGCCAGTATAGCCAAACAGATTCATCACCTCCGCGTCGGCCTTGTCGGCGGTCCGTTCGCGCATCCAGTCCCATACCGGCGCCATGTCCGGAAAGAAGCCCAGATGGCGGAAGGGGGTGCAACTGGACTGGAAGGTGACTTCCTTCCAGCCAAGCGGCCAGCCTTCGGCAGGGACGGGCTTGTCGTAGAACCAGCGGCCCCCGCCCTCCTCATCCGAACCGGGCACGAATTCGCCGTCCGCCGTCCAGTTTTCGGTCGCGGGCGCCCACATCGCCTGCGGTTCGGGGCGGATGAAGCGGAAGCGGCCATAGCGCTCCAGCTTGCGGCCATGGCCCGAATCGATCAGGCCATAATCGGCCCAGGGTTCGCCGATGAGGGTTTGAAGGATCATAGCAACTCTCCGTTCGGGCTGAGCGAAGTCGAAGCCCTCGCCTGAGCGACAGCGAAGGCCTCACTACGTTCGGCCGAGCCCTTCGACAGGCTCAGGGCGAACGGACAATATCTAGGCGCGGGGCGTCGCGCGTTCGGCGACATAGGCTGTCACCGCTTCGTACGTGCCGGGCAGCTTCACATAATGTTCCTCACGCGCGAACAGATCGCCGACGCGCGCAGGGAGCGGCGGGCGAGTGCCGGTGGCGCGCTCTACCGCGTCGCGGAACTTGGCGGCGTGGGCGGTGGCCAGCGTGACGACGGGGATCAACGGGTCGAGATCGGTCGCCTGCGCTGCGGCCAGCCCGATGGCGCTGTGCGGGTCGATGATCTGGGCCGCCGCATCATAGGCCCAGCGCATCGCCATGGTCATGCCGTCGGCGTCGATCCGGGCCGAGGTGAACAGACCTGCCGCCCCTTCCCGCTGCGCATTGGTGAGGCGCATCGCGCGGGTCGCTTCAAAGCCGCCCATCTGGGCGGCGAGCGCCAGCCCGTCCCGTCCGCCCGCGTCGAACAGCAGCCGCTCGAAATTGGAGCTGACCTGAATGTCCATGCTGGGCGTCGCGGTCGATACGACCTGACCCTGGCTGTAATCGCCCTGCGACAGCGCGCGGTGCAGAATGTCGTTGACGTTGGTGGCGACGATCAGTTTCGCGACCGGCAGGCCCATTTTCGCCGCGACATAGCCAGCGAACACATCGCCGAAATTGCCGGTGGGGACGGAAAAAGCGACCGGACGTTCGGGCGCGCCCAGGCGCACGGCGGCGTAGAAATAATAGACGACCTGCGCCATCAGCCGCGCCCAGTTGATGGAGTTGACGGCGGACAGGTTGAAGCGACGCTTGAAATCCGCGTCGTTGAACATCCGCTTCACCATCGCCTGCGCGTCGTCGAAACTGCCGTCGATCGCGATATTATGGACGTTGGGGGCGCGCACCGTGGTCATCTGACGCCGCTGAACGTCGGACACGCGGCCTTCCGGGTGGAGCATGAAGATGTCGACCTTCTCACGCCCCGCCACCGCGTCGATCGCGGCGGACCCGGTATCGCCCGACGTCGCGCCGACAATGGTCAGATGATCGTCGCGGCGCGACAGGAAGCGTTCGAACAACTGCCCGAGCAATTGGAGCGCGACATCCTTGAACGCCAGCGTCGGGCCGTGGAAGAGTTCGAGCAGCCAGTTGCGATGGTCCAGCTGAACCAGCGGCACCACCGCCTGATGGCTGAAGCGGCCATAGGCGGCCTGGCACAATTCGCGCAGTTCGGCCTCATCCAGCGATCCGGCGACGAAGGGCGTCATCACCCGGACGGCGGTTTCGACATAGGAGAGGCCCGACAAAGCGCGAATATCATCGGGCGAAAAGGACGGCCAGCTTTCCGGCACGTACAGCCCGCCATCGGACGCGAGGCCCGCCAGCGTGACATCCTCAAAACCGAGCGCCGGTGCGCTACCCCTGGTGCTGACATATTGCATGATGGGGAAGCGCGGTAGCGATGCGCGCGCCCATGGGCAAGCGTTTAGGGCGATTTGGGCGCGCCGCGACGGCGCAGGGCGAGAATATAGATGATCGTCGCTATGCCAGCGAAGAAGAACCACTGCACCGCATAGGCGAGATGATTGTTGGGGACGTCGGCGGCGCTGGGCGGCGCGGAGGGTTTGAGGCCATCCGGCGCGGCGCGGGCGATTAGCGTCGGGCGCAGCGGCATCGCCTTGCCCCCGATGCGGGTCAGCAGGGCGCGATGGTCCGGCTCTTCGCTGATCCAGCCCACCACCTGCCCGCCGGTCCAGGCCAGTTTCGCGTCAGGCCGCTCCGTCACGCCCAGCGCAACGAGGGCGCCCGGCCCCTCCGCGCCGGTCGCGCATTGCGCGATATGGCGATAGCCGGTGGACCCATCGGCCGCGCGCCCCGCCTCCACCTGCCAGCCGATGACGCGCAGGCAGTGGACCGACGAGGGGCGGAACAGCTGTTCGGGCGACACGGGGGGTAGCTGCGGAAAGGCGACCGGGGGGCGGGTCGGGTTGCTGGCGGCGAGTTGGAGCGCTTGCGCCTTTTCCCCGCGACGCTGCAATTGCCAGATGCCGAGGCCGATCATCACCAGCACCGCCACAGCGACGAGGATGGTCGGAATGAGCGGAATGCGCGCCTTGTTCATGCGTCCGGGCCTTTGTTCGCGATACGGCCTTCGCGCGCACGGTTGCGATATTCCAGCGTCAGCAACGCGCCCTTGGCAACGCGCAGGCTGGCGACCACGGCGATCGTCGTCAGCGGCGTCCAGAGCAGGATATGGACCCAGAGCGGCGGGTGGAGATTGAGTTCCAGCACGAGCGCCAGCACGACCATCACCGTGCCGACAATGAGCGTCAGGAAGGCCGCAGGGCCATCGCCGACATTGAACTGGACATAGTCGAGACCGCAGGCGCGGCAATGGGAGGCGAATCGGACCGGCCCGTCGAACAGGGTCGCCGCGCCGCATCGGGGGCAGGCACCCCGCGCCGCATCGACCAGAAGTGGCGCGGCGGGACGGGCGGGTTCGGTGGGCGGGTTCATGGCCATGGCATAGCGGGCGGCGGCCCAAAAGAAAACGGCCGGGGACAAGCCCGGCCGTTATTCATGATGTCAGGGATCGACCGTCGATCAGCCGCCGTGGACCGGCGCGCCCCATCCGCCCCATACATAGATGGCGACGAAGAGGAACAGCCACACCACGTCGACGAAATGCCAGTACCAGGCAGCAGCTTCAAAGCCGAAATGCTGGCGCGGGGTGAAGTCGCCCTTGTAGGCGCGGATCAGATTGACGGCCAGGAAGATCGTGCCGACCAGAACGTGGAAACCGTGGAAGCCGGTCGCCATGTAGAAGGACGAGCTGTAGGGGTTGCCGCCGAAATCGAACGGGGCATGGGCATATTCATAAGCCTGCACGCAGGAGAAGATCGCGCCCAGGATGATGGTGCACCACAGACCCTTGATCAGGCCGTCACGGTCGCCATGGATCAGCGCATGATGCGCCCAGGTCACGGTGGTGCCGGAGCAGAGCAGGATCAGCGTGTTGAGCAGGGGCAGCTCAAAGGCGTTCATGACTTCCACGCCCTTGGACGGGAACAGCCCGTCGATCGGCGGCAGCGCGCTGGGGAACAGCGAGAAGTCGAAAAAGGCCCAGAACCAGCCGACGAAGAACATCACTTCCGACGCGATGAACAGGATCATGCCGTAGCGCAGGTGCAGCTGAACCACCGGGGTATGATCGCCCGCATGGGCTTCCGCGATGACATTGGCCCACCAGCTGTAGAAGGTGAACAGCACGCCGCCCAGACCGAGCAGGAACACCCAGCCGCCGCCGGCGGGCAGCGCATCGGGATGCATCCACATGACCCCGCCAAAGGCCATGACCAGCGCCGACATGGCGCCAAACAAGGGCCAGATGCTGGGCGGGAGAATATGATAATCGTGATTCTTGGCGCCTGCCATGACTGCTCTTCCCTGTTCGCTTGTCCGTGTTTTCAACTCGTGCCTTAGCTTGGCTTCTTGTCCTGCTCAACAGGGTAGAAGGTGTAGCTGAGGGTAATTTGCTGCGTATCCTTGTTATCCGGGTCATCTAGGATCTTGGGATCGACGAAATAGAGGACGGGCATCCGCACCTCCTGCCCCGGTTGCAAGGTCTGCTGCGTGAAGCAGAAACATTGGATCTTGGTGAAATAGGCACCCGCCTGACTGGGGGTGACATTGAAACTGGCCGTGCCCGTGACCGGCCTGTCCGACATGTTCTTTGCGATGAAGATCGCCATGTCCTTGCGCCCCACGGTCACCGTGTCGGTGCGATGTTCGGGGTAGAATTGCCAGGGCATGCCCGGCTGGACGTTGGAATCGAAACGGATCGACATGGTGTGGCCCACCGCTTCGCGCACCTGAACATCGGCCGATGCGCGCTTCGTCGTGCCGCCAAAGCCGGTCTGTTCGCAGAAAATGCGGTAGAGCGGCACCGAGGCAAAGCCGAGCGCCAGCATCGACAGGCCCACGCCCGCCATGGCCATCATCGTCCGGCGGTTGCGCCGGTCGCGGTCGAACGGAGAAGGCGGGAGCGTCGCCATCAAATCGCGCTGCTCGCGCCGATCTTGGCCATGGTGATGGCGTAGAACAGGATCACCAGCGCCGCGAGGATCAGGCCGGTGACAAGAGCGCGCGACTTTTGCCGGGCACGGATCAGCTTTTCTTCATCCGGGGTCATGCAAGCAACCAGCGGTCGACGACCACTGCTCCAAAGAGAAGGAAAAGATAGAGAATCGAATATTTGAACAGGCGCCGTTCCGGGCCCATCTTCGACGGATCATTTTCGCGGCGGCGATAGACCTGGAAGGCGAAGACGGCGAACAGCAATGTGCCAAGCAGCGCGACGGTGCCGTAGAGCAGGCCGGTAAGGTGCAGCAGCACCGGGGCCATCGCCGCGACCGCCATGATAGCGGTGTAGAACCAGATCTGGCGACGGGTTGCGACTTCGCCCGACACGACCGGCAGCATCGGGATGCCAGCGGCGGCGTAATCGGTTTTGACGAACAGGGCGAGCGCCCAGAAATGGGGCGGCGTCCAGAAGAAAATCAGCATGAACAGCGCGATCGGCAATGCCGTGACATCGCCTGTCACCGCCGCCCAGCCGATGACCGGCGGGAAGGCCCCCGCCGCGCCGCCGATGACGATATTCTGCGCCGTTCGGGGCTTGAGCCAGATGGTATAGACGAACACATAGAAGAGGATGGAAACCGCCAGCACGGCCGCCGCCAGCCAGTTGGTCGCCATGCCCATCAGAATGACCGAGAAGAAGGACAGGCCGACGCCGAAATGCAGAGCCGCTTCGCGGTCCATCCGCCCGGCGGGCAAGGGACGGTTCGCCGTGCGCTTCATCTTCGCATCGACGTCCACCTCATACCATTGGTTGAGCGTGGCGGCTGCGCCTGCGCCCAGCGCAATGCAGAGGATGGCGGTGAAAGCGAGGACGGGATGGATATGGCCGGGTGCCGCAAGCAGGCCGCAAAGGCCGGTGAATACCACCAGCGTCATGACGCGCGGCTTGGTCAGCGCAAGGAAGTCGCGCCAGTCGGCCGTGATCGGTGCGGTGGTCAGCATAGCGGTCGTCATATCGGTTCCAGCCCCGTCAGGTCGAGGCATATAGCATAAGGGGGCGGGCTTTATCACCCGCCCCCTCTATCATGTCACTGTGTCTGGCGATCAATGATGCGCGGCATCGTCGATCACAGGCAGGGTTTCGAACTGGTGGAAGGGCGGCGGGCTGGACAGGGTCCATTCCAGCGTGGTGGCGCCTTCGCCCCAGGGATTGCCGACCGCCTTCTTGCCAGCGGCCAGAGACCAGAACACGTTGATGAAGAAGATCACCATGCCGACGGCCATGATTTCATAACCATGGGTCGCGACCGAGTTCCACTTTTCAAAGGCGGCAGGATAGTCGGGGTAACGACGCGGCATGCCCGACAGGCCCAGGAAGTGCATCGGGAAGAACAGCATGTTCACGCCGACGAAGAACACCCAGAAGTGCAGCTGGCCGAGGAATTCATTATACATGCGCCCCGACATTTTCGGGAACCAGTAATAGAAGCCCGCGAACAGCGAGAACACCGCGCCCAGCGAAAGCACATAGTGGAAGTGCGCGACGACATAGTAGGTGTCGTGCAGCACATCGTCGACGCCGCCATTGGCCAGCACGACGCCGGTGACGCCACCCACGGTGAACAGGAAGATGAAGCCCAGCGCCCAAACCATCGGCGTCTTGTAGCTGATCGAGCCACCCCAGATGGTCGCGATCCACGAGAAGATCTTGATGCCGGTCGGCACCGCGATGACCATGGTGGCGGCGGTGAAATACATCTTCACATTCACCGACATGCCGGTGGTGAACATGTGGTGCGCCCACACGACGAAGCCGACGACGCCGATCGCGACCATGGCGTAGGCCATGCCGAGATAGCCGAACACGGGCTTTTTCGAGAAGGTCGAGATGATCTGGCTGACGATGCCAAAGCCCGGCAGGATCATGATGTACACTTCGGGGTGACCGAAGAACCAGAAAAGGTGCTGGTACAGTTCAGGATCGCCGCCACCCGATGCGTCATAGAAGGTGGTGCCGAAATTGCGGTCGGTCAGCAGCATGGTGATGGCAGCAGCCAGGACCGGGAGGGCCAGCAGCAGCAGGAAGGCAGTGACCAGCACCGACCAGACGAACAGCGGCATTTTGTGCAGGGTCATGCCCGGCGCGCGCATGTTGAGGATGGTGGTGATGAAGTTGACCGCGCCCAGGATCGAGCCTGCGCCGGCAATGTGCAGCGACAGGATCGCCATGTCGACCGCCGGGCCAGCCGAGCCGCTGGTCGACAGCGGGGCATAGACCGTCCAGCCGGTGCCAGCGCCATAGCCGGTGCCGCCGGGGACGAAGGCCGAACCGAGCAGCAGCGCGAAGGCGGGAATGAGCAGCCAGAAGCTGATATTGTTCATGCGCGGGAAGGCCATGTCCGGGGCGCCGATCATGATCGGCACGAACCAGTTGCCAAAGCCGCCGATGATGGCGGGCATGACCATGAAGAACACCATGATCAGGCCGTGCGCGGTGATCAGCGCATTCCACAGATGATAGGCCTGATCCAGCGAGGCCGGTTCAGCGCCCAGCATCGCATGCTGGATATTGGCCCAGCCCTGGAGATACTGGATGCCCGGCTGCGCCAGTTCAGCGCGCATCAGGCCGGAAATCGCCCCGCCTACGACGCCCGCGAAAATCGCGAAAATGAGGTAGAGGGTGCCGATGTCCTTATGGTTGGTGGACATGAACCAGCGCTGGAAGAAGGCTGGCTTGTGATCGGCGTCATGATGATCATGCGTATGATCGCTATGATGATCGGCGGTAATGGTGGTCATGGCGGTTCTGCCCTTACATCAAAGCTTGGCGTCAGCGACGGGCGCGGCGGCAGGCGCAGCGGCCTGGGCCGTTTCGGCGGCGGCTGGCGCTGCACCGGGCAGCTTGCCACCCTGGGAAAGCACCCACTGGTCGAATTGCGCAGGCGGCAGCGCTTCGATCGCGATCGGCATGAAGCCGTGGCGCGCGCCGCACAGTTCCGAACACTGGCCGTAATAGACGCCCGGCTTTTCGATGGTGAAGCTCTTTTCGTTCAGGCGGCCGGGAACGGCATCCATCTTCACCCAGAGCGACGGCACGGCAAAGCTGTGAATCACGTCTGCGCCGGTGATGATCAGCTTGATCGGGCGGCCCACGGGCAGGACGAGGCGATTGTCGGCGGCCAGCTGATGCGGTTCGCCGCTGGCCTTGGCCTGTTCCTCGGTCAGCATGTTCGACACGAATTCGGGGATGCCCGCATCGGGATATTCATAGCCCCAATACCATTGATAGCCGGTGACCTTGACGGTCAGCGCATCCTTGGGCGCGGGCTTGTACTGGTCAGCCAGCAGGCCGATGGAGGGCACGGCGACGACCAGCAGGATCAGCACCGGCAGCACCGTCCACACGACTTCGATCAGCGTGTTGTGCGACGTCTTGGACGGGATCGGGTTTGCGCTCGCCCGGAACTTCCACATGGCGTAGAGCATCAGGGCAAGGACGAGGATGGAGATCGCGAAGATCAGCGGCAGCAACATCTTGTCATGCAGCCAGCGCGCGGTGTGTCCCGTCGAGGTGAACTGTTCCTGCAACGTGACTTCGCCAGGCTTGGGCATGCCAATGCCTTCGGTCGGCTTCATGCGCGGCGGTGCGGCGACCTTGGCCACAGGCGCAGCCTCGGTGACGTTGGCAGCCGAATCAGCCGGAGCGGCTGCATTGTCGGCAGCTGGCGCAGCAGCGGCGGCGACATTGTCCTGCGCCAGCGCCTGACCGTTCATCGCGATTGATGGCGCGAAGGCCAGCAATCCGGCGAGAACGAGCGATTTCACCTTGTTCATAGCGTGTTCTTACCCCGTAACCCCTTGGCGCCGCTGCAACGAAGACGCGCGTCTGCGCATCGCCCCCGCCCGGTCGGTTCTGCCGCGGCTTATAGGCATGGTTTTTTCATGCCTCAAGCTTCCATGACCAGATTTTCTTCACTGTTGCAACGCCCCCTTTGGCCGCCTATTTCGCAGCAGCGCGCACAGGGGCGCGATCATGGCGCGTCTTGTTGCGTCATGTTGACAGGGATTTGATGGGGGTCAGAGCGCCCGGATGGCCCGCGACAGGATTGATGAACGGCATGAACGACGAAGAGGTATTGGCGGAATTCCGGGCAGCAGGGGCATTGCTGGAAGGACATTTCATTTTGTCGTCGGGCCGCCGCAGCGCCAATTATCTGCAATGCGCCCGCGTGCTGATGAATGCAGAGCGCGCCGGCAAGCTGGCCCGCGCCATGGTGCAGAAGCTGCCGCGCGAATTGCGGCAGGAAATCGACCTGGTGGTTTCGCCAGCCATGGGCGGGCTGATCGTGGGGCATGAAGTCGGCCGTGCGCTGGGCAAGGATGCGGTGTTTCTGGAACGGCCCGAAGGGACATTCGAACTGCGCCGCGGCTTTGCCATAGCGCCGGGCCAGAAAGTGCTGATGGTCGAGGATGTCGTGACCACCGGCCTGTCGTCGCGCCAGGCGATCGAGGCGGTCGAAAAGGAAGGCGGCGTGGTCATCGCCGAAGCCGCGCTGGTCGACCGGTCGGCGGGCGAGGTGGAACTGGGCGTCCCCTTCTATCCGCTCGTGTCGATCAATTTCCCGGTCTATGAAGCCGATGCAGTGCCGCCCGAACTGGCGGCGATCCCGGCGATCAAGCCCGGCAGCCGGAAGATATAGGATATGCCGCACTCCCCCGCCCCGCTGCGACTGGGCGTCAATATCGACCATGTCGCCACCATCCGCAACGCGCGCGGCGGGGACCATCCCGATCCGGTCAAGGCGGCTTTGCTGGCGGTGAAGGCGGGGGCGGACGGCATCACCGCGCATCTGCGCGAGGACAGGCGGCATATCCGCGACGAGGATGTCGCGACGCTGATGGCGGCGCTCAGCGTGCCGCTCAACCTGGAGATGGCGGCGACGGCGGAGATGCTGGACATCGCGCTGCGCTACAAGCCGCACGCCGCCTGCATCGTGCCGGAAAAGCGCGAGGAGCGCACGACCGAGGGCGGGCTGGATGCAGCGGGCCAGTTCGAGACTCTCAAGCCGATCGTGGAAGCGCTGGGGGACGCAGGCATCCGGGTGAGCCTGTTCATAGAGGCGGACACGGCCCAGATTGACGCGGCGATCCGGCTGGGCGCGCCGGTGGTGGAATTTCATACCGGCGCCTATGCCCATCTGGGCGGCGAGGCGCGGGCGGCGGAATTGCGCAAGATTGCCGATGCGGCTGCGCTGGCGGCCAGGAACGGGATAGAGCCCCATGCCGGGCATGGCCTGACCTTCGACAATGTCGCCCCCATCGCCGCCATCCCGCAGGTCGCCGAACTCAATATCGGCCATTTCCTGATCGGCGAGGCGATTTTCGGCGGGCTGGAAGGCAGTATCAGAGAGATGCGGCGGCAGATGGATCTGGCGCGGTGATCATCGGCCTCGGCTCTGACCTCTGTAATATCGAGCGTATCCAGAATTCTCTCGACCGCTTCGGGGTGCGATTCGAACAGCGCGTATTTACAGATGTCGAGCAGGCCAAGGCCAATCGCCGCCCCTTCACCAAGGCAGGGACGCTGGCCAAGCGGTTCGCCGCCAAGGAAGCCTTTTCCAAGGCGGTCGGGACCGGGTTCAAACGCGGCGTGTTCATGAAGGACATCGGCGTCGTCAACGCGCCATCGGGCGCGCCGACGCTGGCGCTGACCGGCGGGGCGCTGGCGCGGCTGGAAAGCATGGTGCCAGCAGGTCACAAGCCGGTCATTCATCTGACGCTAACCGACGATCATCCATGGGCGCAGGCCTTCGTCATCATAGAGGCGGTGTCGCTGTGAGCGCCCTGCCCCCCGATCCCAGCGAGCAGACCCCCATGACGGCAACCGACCTGCACGACGACATGCCTGCACCGGAAGCAAAAGCGCCCGCGCCCTGGGTCAATTGGTGGCAGGAGGTCAAAAGCCTGTCGCTGCTGATCCTGGCGGTGCTGGCCTTTCACAGCTTCGTCGCCAAGCCTTTCTATATCCCGTCCGAATCGATGATGCCGGTGCTGCTGACCGGCGACCGGCTGGTGGTGAGCAAATTCCCCTATGGCTGGTCCTATGTCTCGCCCAGCTTCCACCCCCTCCCCTTCCTGAAAGGGCGTCTGTTCGGGCGCATGCCCCAACGCGGCGACATCGTCATCGTGTCGCCGCAGAACCGGCGGGAAGATTATATCAAGCGGGTGATCGGCCTGCCCGGCGACATTGTCGAGGTGCGCGGCGGACAGGTGGTGCTGAACGGCGTGCCGGTGAAGCAGAAGGCCCTGAAAACGCTGCGCCTGCCCGTGGATGCCAACGCGCCCTGTTCGCCGATGCAATTCCCTGGCGCGCGAGTCAGCGGCCCGGACGGCAAGGATGTTTGCGAATTGCCGGTGCGGCAGGAAATCCTGCCCAATGGCAAGACGTACCTCACGATCGACATGGGGCCGAGCGCGCTCGACTGGTATGGGCCGGTCAGGGTGCCCGCCAACCATGTGTTCCTGATGGGCGACAATCGCGACAATAGCGCCGACAGCCGCGCGCCGCTGGAAGAAAATGGGTTGGGTGGACCTGTGCCATGGGAAGCGATTGGCGGGCGGGCCGAATTCATCACCTTCAGCCTGGACGGCGACACGACATGGAACCCGCTGAGCTGGGTCCGGTCACTGCGTAGCGGCCGGGCCGGGAACAGCCTGCGGCCAGCGAGCGTTACCGACCCGAAATAGTCAAAGACCAAAGGGGTATCGGGTTTGAGCGACACGCAACATCATGTCGAGGCGCCCGGTCCCAGCGAAGTGCGCAGCCCGCTGGTCGCGCATGAATTGCAGCGTGCGGGCGTATGGTTTGCCTTCGCCATCGTCATAGGGCTGATCGCCCTGTTGGCCCAGCCGATCCTGCTGGTGCTGGGCGCGCTGGTGCTGGCGACGATGATGGATGGCGGGGCGCGGCTGTTGAACCGCATATTGCCGATCGCGCGCGGCTGGCGCCTGACGATCGTGCTGCTGGGTGCCGTCGCCTTCATGGTCTGGACCTTCTATCTTACCGGATCGAGCCTGATGGATCAGGCGCAGGCGATGCGGACCATCGTCGAAGCGCAGGTCGCGCGGGTGGGCGGCTGGATGCAGCAGATGGGCGTGTCGACGACGCCGGAGGATCTGAAGAGCCTGGGCAGCCAGGCGATGAGTTCGATGGGCCGGGTGACGGCAGCGGTCGGCACCGCGGTCGGCGCGATCACCAGCGGGGTAATGATGCTGGTGCTGGCGATTTTCATCGCGGTCGATCCCAAACTGTACGAACGCGGGGTCGCCTGGATGCTGCCGATGGACAAGCGCAGCCATTTCTATGCCATCGCCGACAAGATGGGCTGGACGTTGCGGCGGCTGATGGCCGGGCGGCTGATCGGCATGACGGTCGAAGGGGTCGGCACCTGGCTGCTTCTATGGGCGGGCGGCGTGCCGATGGCAGGGCTGTTGGGCATATTGACCGGCCTCTTCGCCTTTTTGCCCAATATCGGATCGATCATTTCCGGCGTGCTGATCATCCTGGTCGGCTTTTCGGGCGGGACCAACACGGGCCTTTATGCCTTTGGCGTCTATCTGGCGGTACAGCTTGTCGATGGCTATCTGATCGTGCCGATGGTGGCGAAGAAGGCCACCGATCTGGCCCCCGCGCTGGTGCTGGCGGCGCAGATTCTGTTTGGTGCGCTATTCGGGATCATGGGGCTGTTTCTGGCCGATCCGATCGTGGCGATGATCAAGGTCTATCTGGAGGAACGATCCAAAAGACTGGAAGAGGTGCGGGCCAGGCAGGTGAAGGACAGGCTGGCAGTTTGATGGACAGCCCGCCCTATCGAGCCTCAACCCGGCAATAGGAGACTGGCTTCCAGTCCGCCGCCCGGTCGGTTCGCCAGCCGCAATTGGCCCTGATGCTCCGCCATGATCGCGCGCACCAGCGCCAGCCCCAGCCCGGCGCCGCCGGTTTCCCGATTGCGTGACCCTTCCAGCCGGGTGAAGGGTTCGAGCATTTCGTCCATGCGATCCGCAGCAATGCCCGGCCCTTCGTCGGCCACGGCGATGCGGATCATCGCCCCTTCGCGGCTGACCGACACATGCGCGCGATCGCCATAGACGATGGCGTTTTCGATGAGGTTGCGAAGCGCGCGGCGGATCTGCTGCGGGCGGACGAAGGCGACGGCGCGATCGCTGTCGGTCATGGCGACCGGCGACCCCAGTTCGATGAAATCCTCCACCACCGCGTCGGCGAGGCTGGCGAGATCGACCTTCTGCGCGGCTTCCGTGCTGCGCCCGGCGCGGGCGAGCGAGAGGATGTCCTCCAGCATCCGGTTCATTTCCTCGATGGTTTCGGACATGCGCGCCCGTTCGCCATCATCCTCGACCGATTCGGCGCGGACCCGCAGCGAAGCGAGCGGCGTGCGCAGGTCATGGCCGATCGCGCCGAGCATCCGGTCTTTCTCGTCCAGCATGGCGATGATGCGCGATCGCATGGCGTTGAACGCCATGGTGAGATCGCGCACGTCGCCGGGGCCGCGTTCATCGACCGGATCGGCCGCGCCGGTGCGGGCAAATTGCAGAGCAGAGCCGGTAAGTTGCTTCAACGGACGCGCCAGCCGGCTGCCGACCCACAGCAGGGGCAGCAGGACGATGACGTAGAGGATGAGCGTCTGACCGACCAGCCAGCCGCCAAAGCGTTGCGGCCGGTCACCGGTGCGCGCCTGCGTCACCACCCATTTGCCCGTTTCATATTCCGCCGCCAGCGTCAGCCGCGCGACGCGATGGTCGTGCGGACGATCGCCATTGGCGCGAATGCGGATGCGTTCCCAGCGGCGCAGGGGCATGATGGCGTCATCCTGCACCACGCGAACATTCAGGATATTGAGGCCAATATCATCGAACATCGCCATTGCGCGCCGTTCGATGTCCGGGCGCGGCTGTCCTTCGAGCGTCGGCGTGCCCTGGACGAAGCGCGCGCGCATGCGTGGCGGGGCGGGACGGTCGGGCCGGTTGTCCAGCGCATCAATCACGCGATAGACGGCAGGGGCCGTCTGGCCGGTCAGTTCCAGCCGGGTCCGTTCACGAAACAACAGCGTGAAATTGATCGCCTGCGCGACAAACAGCGCCAGCGCGACGATCAGGATGATCTGGCCCACCAGACTTTGCGACCATAGGCGCAGCCGCCGCCACCCCCGCGCCATCACAATTTGCGGACTTCCGCCGACAGGGTGTAGCCGCCGCCCCACACGGTCTTGATCAGCGTGGGGTTTTTGGGGTCCGGCTCGATCTTCTTGCGCAGGCGGCTGATCTGATTGTCGATCGCCCGGTCGAAGGCATTGGCCTCGCGCCCCTGGGTGATGTCGAGCAACTGGTCGCGGCTGAGTACGCTGTTGGGGCGCGTGGCAAAGGCCAGCATCAGATTATATTCGGCGGTCGAAAGCGGCAGCGACACGCCCTCGCTATCCACCAGCGTGCGCTCCTGCGTCTTGAGCAGCCATCCGGCGAAACTGTAATTGGCGCCATCGGGCGCGGTGACGCGCTGGCCGCCGGTGGCGACGCGGCGAAAGATCACCTTGATCCGCGCGACCAGTTCACGCGGCGAAAAGGGTTTGAGCACATAATCGTCCGCGCCCATTTCCAGCCCGACGATGCGGTCGGTCTCTTCTGCGCGGGCGGTCAGCAGGATCACCGGGATCTCGCTGGTTTCGCGGATATGGCGGCACAGCGACAGGCCATCCTCGCCAGGCATCATGATGTCGAGGATCACCAGGTCGATCGCGTTCGCATTCAGCCGGATGCGCGCTTCGGCCGCGCTGTCGACGGCGGTGACGCGGAAGCCGTTGCGCGAGAGATATTGCGCCAGCGGTTCGCGGATCGAACGTTCGTCATCGACGAGGAGGAGGTGGGGTTTTTCGCTCATGCTGCCTGTCTGTCACGGCTGAACAAAGGTTGGAAGGGCGAAGGCGCAAGGGGGGACGCCTTCGCCCTTCCAGGTGTCGCGACCGGGTTCAGGGACATCAGGGGAAATGCCGGGCCGGACGCGAATGGGGAGAGGTCAGCCTGCGGGTGGCGGCGGCGCCTTGCGGTCCTTCCACGCGCCACGCATCGCCTGGCGGGCTGCCTTCATTTCATCGGCGGTCACCTTGCCGTCCTTGTTGGCGTCCGCCTTGTCGAACATCGCGGTCGGCGCGGCCATGAATTCCGCCTTGGTGATGGTGCCGTCCTTGTTCGCGTCGGCGCGCATGCCCATCATGCCGTGACCGCGATGATGACCACGACCCTGCCATTTGCGGCCTTCGCCACGCTCGGCGCGCTTGTCGGCGCGGGCTTCGTGGGCGGCGGCAAATTCCGCCTTGCTGACCTGGCCGTTCTTGTCGGTGTCCAGCATGGCAAAGCGCTTGTCGAGTCGCTGGGCGCGCATGGCGTCGCGATCGGCCTGGGTCAGCTTGCCGTCCTTGTCGACGTCCATCTTCGCAAAGCGTCCTTCCAGCGCGGCGGACATTTCCGCCTTGCTGATCGCGCCATCCTTGTTGGTGTCGGCCATTGCCATCATGCCGCCGCGACCGCCCGGATGGCCGGGGCCATCAGCGCCCGGCTGGGCAAAAGCGAGATGCGAGGCGGCGAGACCGCCGACGAAGAGCGAACCCAGCGCGACGGTGCCAAAAAATTTGCGGATCATATCCTGTTACCTTCCCAGTGATTGTCATGAACGACAAGTCGCCGTCCTTGAAATCCGTTATGGGCAGGATTTGTCCCGCAACTATGTCAGTGCAACCGGCAAACTGTCGCAATTTGTAACTGCGTATCAGCCGGCAATGAAGGCGCGGGCGTCGCGCGTGGCGGCCTGCGTATCGAGCGCGAGCTTCTTCACCTCCGCCGCGACGACGGAAAAGCCGCGCCCTGCCTCCCCCGCGCGCGCCGCTTCGATCGATGCGTTGAGCGCCAGCAAATTGGTCTGGCGGGCAATGCCGTCAATCGTATCGACAATGCCGCCGACTTCGCAGAGCACCTGCTCTATGCTGGCGCGGCGGTCGCGTTCCTGGCTGTTGAGGCGCCTCTCGACTTCCTCGCGCGCGGCGATCGCTTCCTGTTCGGCGCTGATGTCGGTCGCGAATTTGATGATGCCGATCTGCACGCCCTGATCGTCGAAGATCGGGTTATAGCTGCCCCTGATCCAGATCAGCCGACTGTGCCGATCCTGCCGCCGATAGACGCCAGTGTCGAACTGTCCCGCGCGCAACCTGTCCCAGAACGCCGCATAATCGGGCGTATCGGCAAAGCCCGGTTCGCAGAACAGGCTGTGCGGGCGCAATTCTATATCTGCGAAAGCATAGCCGAACAGGGTCAGGAAATTGTCGTTGGCGCCAATGACGCGACAATGCATGTCGAAGCTGACGATCGCCGTCGAGCGTTCGATTGCGCGACAGATTGACGATGTTTCCAACTCTATACCGTACATGCCCATGCCTCCGAAATGGAGGCATGGGCTACAATCGGTTAACGCTTGCCTAACCATGCGGCAGGCCGCGCGTGATAGCTGTCAGCGGTCCCGCCGACCCAGCAAGCGCAGCCGCAGCGCGTTCAGTTTGATGAAGCCTGCTGCGTCGCGCTGGTCATAGGCGCCCGCATCATCCTCGAAAGTCACGACCTTTTCGCTGTAGAGCGAATAAGGCGACTTGCGGCCAACGACATAGACGCCGCCCTTGTACAGCTTGAGCCGCACCGTGCCGGTGACCTTTTCCTGGCTATGGTCTATCGCCGCCTGCAACATCTCACGCTCCGGGCTGAACCAGAAGCCGTTATAGATGAGTTCGGCGTAGCGCGGGGCCAGTTCGTCTTTCAGATGCGCCGCGCCGCGATCCAGCGTCACCTGCTCGATACCGCGATGGGCGAGGTGATAGATGGTGCCGCCCGGCGTTTCATACATGCCGCGCGACTTCATGCCCACGAAGCGGTTTTCGACCAGGTCGAGACGGCCAATGCCATGTTTGCGGCCATAATCGTTGAGCGTTTCCAGCAGCGTTGCCGGGGACATGGCGACGCCGTTGATGGCCACGCCATCGCCGCGCTCGAAATCGATGGTGATATATTCGGGCGCGTCGGGCGCGTCCTCCGGGTTGACCGTCCGCGAATAGACATAGTCGGGGACTTCATCCCACGGATCTTCCAGCACCTTGCCCTCGGACGAGGTGTGCAGCATGTTCGCGTCGGTCGAAAAGGGGCTTTCGCCGCGCTTGTCCTTGGCGATCGGAATCTGGTTCTTTTCGGCAAATTCGATCAGGCGGGTGCGGCTGGTCAGATCCCATTCGCGCCACGGCGCGATCACCTTGATGTCCGGCGACAGGGCATAATAGCCCAGTTCGAAACGGACCTGATCATTGCCCTTGCCCGTCGCGCCATGCGACACGGCATCCGCGCCCACCATCTTGGCGATTTCGATCTGGCGCTTGGCGATCAGCGGCCGGGCGATCGACGTGCCGAGCAGATAGAGACCTTCATAAAGCGCATTGCTGCGCATCATCGGGAACACATAGTCGCGCACAAATTCTTCGCGCAGATCGTCGATGAAGATATGCTCTTCCTTGACGCCCATCAGCCGGGCCTTGGCGCGCGCAGGCTCCAGTTCCTCGCCCTGCCCCAGATCGGCGGTGAAGGTCACCACCTCGCACTGGTAGGTCTGTTGCAGCCATTTCAGGATCACGCTGGTGTCGAGGCCACCGGAAAAGGCAAGGACGATGCGGTTGATCTTGTCTGACATGGCTAGCGACTCTTCTGTGCAAGGGTGGCGCGGATGATGCGCGCGGCGCGTATCAGCCAGTGTGCAAAAGTGCAACCGGACAGGCGAAAAGGGACCGAAAGCGTAGCGCCTCCGGTCCCTTTCACTCTGTCTTCAGTCCGATCAGGACGTGCGCGGCTTCAAAAGGCCGGTACGCACACCATCATTGCTGAAGCGATAGACGGTCTGGCTGCGATCGACCGCCGGAGCAGGGGCTGCAACCGGGTCAGCCGCGCGGGGCGCTGGCGGGGTTTCGATCGCCTGGCGCTCGGCCAGCAGGAACCTTGCCCGACGCAGCCGCTTGGCATGGGTGAGGAAAGGATTTTCCGCGCTGGGCGGCGCGGCCACCATCGCCGCGATCGTGCGCTCCTCGTCCGTTGCCGGGGCAGCGGGCGTGTAAGCCGTACGCGGCGCGACGGGCGCTGGCCTGACGGGTTCCGGCGCAGCCTCAACCGGCATCGCTGCGACAACCGGCATCGGCTGGGCCATCGGCGCAGGCGCAACGGCCTGATCGTCCACAACCGCGTCAGCGGGACGACGACGGCGCATCATTGCAGCGCCACCCAGTCCGGCAAGCAGCAAGGCGACGCCGCCCATGGCGAACAGAAGCGCATTGTCGGTCCGGGCTGGCTGCTCGGCCACGACGGGCTCGGCGGGAGCCTGGGCCATCGGCTCAGGCGCGACGATTGGTGCAGCGGGAGCTGGCGTCACGGTCGGCGGCGCAACAGCCGGGGCCGACTGGGCAGCAGATTGGGCCATGGCGGCAGGTGCTACCGGCGCAGCGGCCCGTTCCATGCTGCGCGGCGCGGCGCGGCGCGGCGCAGGGGCAGGCGTGGCGGCTGCTTCCGCTTCAGCGGCGGCAATGGCTGAGGCGCGACGCTCCTCGACCGACGGGGTCGCCTGCACGACCGGCGCGCTCGGCGCGAATGTCGGCGTGGCTGGCGCAGCTGCGACGGGCGCGGCCGCAGGTACCGAAGGCGTGGCGGGGGCCGTCACGGTGGGGGCAACCGGCGGCGGGGCGATTTCCTGCGCCAGCAAAGGGGTTGCACTGAGAGCCAAAACAGCGGCGATCGCGGCCCTGGCGGGGCGAATGGGGCTTGTGTGTTCAGTCATAGCGAGAGAAGAACCCGCGACATCTTCAATCGACTGCAAGGCGACTCTCATTCCGGGACGGAAGGAGGCGGATAAGCGGCAGATTGATTGACATGAACAATGGTTCATCTTCAAATGAACCGCAGATTTACAGAACTATACTATGTTTCGTCTGAACGACGACTTTCCCTATATGCGCCATCCAGCAAAGCGTCCTGCCGCGCCTGATCCCTGCCCTGCGCGATCCGCTCCGCCTTCGTCCGGCCGAATTTGGCGCGATTGCTGTCTGCCGCGCGCGCCTTGTCGGCCCGCGCCTTCACCTTGCGCGCCTGACGCAGATTGACGACATTGCTCATGTGCCGATGACCCTTCATGTGCGGCTCGTTCAGCATCTATCATAGGAGTCGCGATCATGACTTGCCAAGCGTGGCGTCTCCCTTCCATGACAGGCTTATGACCAGCATCCACGACGTCGCCGCTTTGGCCAAGGCATCCATCAAGACTGTGTCGCGTGTCGTGAACAACGCCCCCAATGTCAGCCCCGAGCTGCGCAGGCGGGTGCAGGCGGCCATCGATCAGCTGGGCTATCGCCCCAACCAGTCGGCACGGCGGCTCGCGGGCGGGCGTTCCTTCATGATCGCCTATCTCTACAGCAACCCCGCGCCCGGTTATATTAGCGGCATCCAGTCCGGCGCGGCGGCGCGCTGCCGCGAACTGGGCTATCATCTGGTGGTGGAACCGATTTCGGCAGCGGGCGAGGAATGGTTCGACGTGCTGGACCGGCTGGTTGCGGCGTTGCGGCCCGACGGCGTGCTGCTGGTGCCGCCCTTGTCGGACAATGAAGCGCTATTGGCGCGGCTGGCGGAATTGCGCCTGCCCTGCGCGCGGATCGCGGGATCGGTTGTCGCGGCCAGCTTCAACATCCACACGCCCGAGCGTGCCGCCGGGCGGATGGTCGCTGACCATCTGATCGGGCATGGGCATCAGCGAATCGGCATTATCACCCCCCCGCCCTCGCACCGCGCGGCGCTGCGCCGGGTCGAGGGGTTTCGCGACGGGTTGAGCGCGGCGGGCCTGCCTGTCGACGACGCGCTGTTCGTGCCGGGCGGTTTCGATTTCACGTCGGGCATCGCGGCAGGCGAAGCGCTGCTGGCCCTGCCGCAGCCACCCACGGCGATCTTTGCGACCAATGACGACATGGCACTGGGCGTACTGACCCTGGCCCACCGCATGGGCCTGAACGTGCCGGACGATCTGTCGGTGGTCGGTTTCGACGATACCCCCGCGAGTCTCACCAGCTGGCCGCCGCTGACCACGGTGCGTCAGCCGCTGGAGGAAATGGGCCGATCGGTCATCGACGCGCTCGCCAACGGGCCGCTCGACGAACCGGAATTTCTGTTCACGCTGGTGGAGCGGGGCAGTTGCGGGCCAAGGCCGGGCTGATCTGCTGAGGAAGGGCTGGAGCGGGTAGCGGGGATCGAACCCGCATCACAAGCTTGGAAGGCTAGTGCTCTACCATTGAGCTATACCCGCCCGGCCGGGAAGCGCCCTGCCATCATCCTGGGGGCTTCGTCAATATCGCAATGTATGATTGCGCCAAGATCGCCCTTAACCCGGCCCGGCATTTCCTCTATCAGACGGGGATGCAAAGCCCTTCCCTGCGCCAGCTGGATATTTTCGCGCAGATGGTCGCGGCGGGCAGCGTCGCGCGCTGCGCCGATATGCTGGACGTCACCGCCGACGAAATAGCCCGTGACATCGCGTCGCTGGAAATGCGGCTGGGCTATCGCCTGTTTGAGGATATGAGCGGCAGCGTCCGCCTGACGCCGGCCGGACGCAAGACGGCGCAGGCGATGACATTATTGTCGCAGGATGCGCCGGAGGATTGGGACGAGACGGCTGCTCCTGCCGAAGCGCCGCCCCCACTACCCCAACCGCCCGCGCCGCAGCGCCAGACGATCATGCTGGCGGCCCCTGCCCCGATCTTCGGTCATTTTCAGGACGCGCTATCGGCGTTCGAGGCGGCGAACGAGGATATTGCCATCACGCTGGACTTGCATGTCCAGTCCGTGACGGACGCAGCGGCAGCGTTGCGGGAGGGGCGCGCGGACATCGCCTATTTCTATGCGCTGGAGGAACCTGCCGGTTTCGCGTCCCGCTATGGCTGGTCGGAACCGCTCAGCCTCTATGCCGGCGCGGCCCATCCGCTGGCGCAGGCAGACAGCGTGTCGCGCGAGGATCTGGCGGTCACGCCGATGCTGGCGCTGGAGCGGCGCAACCCCATGCGCCACATTATCGAGGATGCGCTGGCGCGCGGGCGGGTGCAGCTTGGCGCACCTGCGCTCGAATCCGATGATATGTTCGCGGTGATGACGGCGTTGCGCGCGGGCACAGGCATTTTCGCCGCCTTCGGCGCGCTGGCGCGCGATCTGGGGCGGATGGACGGGATCGAGCGGCTTCGGCTCGACAGCCAATTGCCCGCGATCGAGGTGCGACAGGCGCTTGGAGCCCGCGCGGCGGAGACACCGGCGGTCGAGGCGCTGGCGGAATTTCTGTTTCTTTAGGGGCGATGCCGTTGGCGCGGAAATCTGTCGGTCCATGGATCATCGGTGCGGAAAGCCCGGCATGATGAGGTCCGATTGCGCATTGTGACAATTTCGTTACAAGGCGCACTCCATGCGCCAGATCGCCGCCCTTCCCTATACGACCCATGCCGACGGATCGATGCAGATCCTGCTGATCACGTCGCGCGACACGCGGCGGTGGGTCATTCCCAAAGGCAATCGAATCAAGGGGCTGGCCGGCCATCGCGCCGCCGAACTGGAAGCGTTTGAGGAAGCGGGCATTCACGGCATCGCCTGCCCCGCCTCGCTTGGCCGCTACAGCTATGACAAGCGCAAACGCAGCGGCGCGGCGCGGGAGGCGACCGTCGAGGTATTTCCGCTTGCCGTGACTGGCCAGTTGTCGCAATGGCCCGAACAGGGGCAACGCGAACTGCGCTGGTTCCCTGTGGCGGAGGCCGCCTGCGCCGTCGACGAACCCGATCTTCAGGCAATCATCGCCGCCTTTCGCAAGCCGCCCCGCGATCCGGGCCGGTTCGTGCGGATGCTGCTGTGGTTCAAGGACAAGCAAAGCGAAAGGACTGGAATGCTCGCCTGGTTTCATGCGTTGATGCCAAAGCAGGGCCGCTTTTTCGAGCAATTCGAAAATCATGCGGCAACCCTGGTCGCCGGCGCGGACGCGCTGGCCCGGCTGCTCAAGGGCGGACCGGACATGGACGTCCATATCAAGGAGATTTCCGATCGCGAACATGAAGCGGACGACATCATCCGCGACGTGTTGCTGGACGTGCGGCGCATCTTCGTGACCCCGTTCGACCGCAGCGCCATCACCGGCCTGATCGGCGTGATGGACGACGCGATCGACCAGATGAACCAGACCGCCAAGGCCATCGCCCTCTACGAGGTCAAGGCATTCCCGTCGCAGATGCAGGACATGAGCGCGCTGATCGTCGAATGCGCGCGACTGGCGGCCGAAGCGATGCCGCTGCTGCGTTCGCTCAACCTCAACGCCACGCGCCTGCACGACCTGACCGAACGGCTGGTCAAGCTGGAGGGCCATGCCGACATATTGCATGAAGCGGGCCTCAAGACGCTCTATGCCGCCGCTCGAGAGGGCAATCCCATGGATTTCGTCGTCGGGCGGGAAATCTATTCCCACTTGGAAAAGGTCACCGACCGGTTCGAGGATGTCGCCAACCAGATTTCCGGCCTGGTCATCGACCACGCCTGACGATCCCGCCGGATACGCTTCATGGACCCCATTGCCCTCCCGCTGCTGATCGCGCTGATCGGCGTCGCGCTTGCCTTTGACTTTCTCAACGGCCTGCACGACGCCGCCAACTCGATCGCGACCATCGTGTCGACCCGCGTGCTAAAGCCCCAATATGCGGTCGTTTGGGCCGCCTTCTTCAACTTCATCGCCTTCCTCTTCTTTGGCCTGCATGTCGCGACCACAGTGGGCAAGGGGATCGTCGACGCCGCGATCATCGATCCGCAGGTGATTTTCGGCGCGCTGATGGGAGCGATTTCGTGGAACCTCATCACCTGGGCGCTGGGCATCCCCTCTTCCTCCAGCCATGCGCTGATCGGCGGGTTGCTGGGCGCGGGGACGGCCAAGGCCGGGCTGGGCGCGGTGATATGGTCGGGCGTGTTCAAGACGAGCGCGGCGATCGTCATGTCGCCCGCCATCGGCCTGCTGCTGGCGTTGCTGCTGGTGCTGATCATCAGCTGGATCTTCCGCCGCTTCACGCCCCATGGCGCGGACGGCGTGTTCCGCAAGCTGCAACTCGTTTCCGCATCCCTCTACTCGCTGGGGCATGGCGGCAATGACGCGCAAAAGACGATGGGGATCATCGCCGTGCTGCTCTATTCGCAGGGCATGTTGCAGGGCGAATTCCATGTGCCCTTCTGGGTGGTGATTAGCTGTCAGGCAGCGATGGGGTTCGGCACGCTGTTTGGTGGGTGGAAGATCGTCCACACCATGGGGTCGAAGATCACGCGGCTCAGCCCGGCGCAGGGTTTCTGCGCGGAAACCGGCGGGGCGATCACCCTGTTCATGGCGACGCATCTGGGCATTCCGGTGTCGACGACCCATACCATCACTGGCGCGATCGTGGGTGTCGGCGCTTCGCGGCGGCTGTCAGCGGTACGATGGAATATCGCATCGCGCATCATCGTCGCCTGGGTTGTGACCCTACCCGCCGCTGCCCTGATCGGCGCGGGCTTCTACTGGATCACGCGCTTCTTTTGATAGCCATACGGCACCGGCCATGGCTGGCCGGTGCCGTGCTGCTTCAGTCAGGCTGGGCGCCGATCAGGCGACGCGGCCAAGCCGGTGATAAAGATTGGCATATTTGACCGATTCCGGCTGGTCCTGAATCTCGCGCAGATAATGGACGATGGCGGTGCGGATCAGGCCGAAATCCTCCTGCGAGAAAACCGCGCGCGACCGGGCGGGCTGGGGGTGGCCGCCGGTGTCCGTCATATCTTGCGTCATCGTGTCCGTCGTCATGATCCTGTCCTTGTCTCAGCGAGCCGTCGTGCGGCGATGAACAATGAGTTAGACATATTGACGCGCAGCGGAAGGGCGATGAGTGGCCGCGTGTCACAATAAGATTTGGTCATTCTGTCAATCTATGACATTATGACTTTATGGCAGACGCGACAGACCGCAAACTCTATCTTGGCCCCAAGCTGCGCGTCCTGCGCCGCGAACTGGGCCTGAACCAGACCCGGATGGCCGAGGAACTGGGGGTTTCTCCCAGCTATCTCAATCATCTGGAGCGCAACCAGCGACCGTTGAGCGCGCAGATGCTGCTGCGGCTGGCCAATGTCTATGACATCGACATTCGCGATTTCACCGCGCGCGCCAATGATGGCGGATCGGGCGAACTGAGCGAGATATTGTCCGACGCGCTGGTGCGCGACATCGGCATTGCGCGCGACGAAGTGCTGGAAGTGTCGGAAAATTATCCCGGCGTCAGCGAAGCCATCGCGCGATTCTATCGTGCGCTGAGCGACCTGCGCCGCCTGCCCGGTGAAGCAGCGGCGGGGGAGCGCGGCCCCGCGCCGCTGGTCGCGCCGATCGACTGGCTGCGCGAGACGATCGCGCGGGCGGGCAATCATTTTGCCGAGATCGATGCGGGCGCCGAAGCCATCGCCGCGCAGTTGAGCCAGGACCCCGCGTTGTTGCAGGCCGAGTTGCGCACGCGCCTGAAAGACCGGCACGGCATGGCCGTCCAGGTGCTGCGCGCCGATGTGCTGGCGGGGACGCTGCGCCATTATGACATGCACCGGCGGCGGTTGATGTTGAGCGAACGGCTGGCCGCGTCCGGGCGGCTGTTCGCCATCGCCTATCATCTGTGCGCGCAGGAACTGGCCGACGCGATTGCCGCGCAGGTCGCCCGCACAGCCCCGCCGGACGAGGATAGCCGCCGCCTCGCCACCATCGCGCTCACCAACTATGCCGCGGCCGCGCTGATTATGCCCTATGACCGCATCCGCCAGGCGGCGGAGCAATGCCGCCATGACCTGCCCATGCTGCGCGACAGGTTCGGCGTGTCGAGTGAACAGCTTGCCCACCGCCTGACCAGCCTCAACCGCACCGGCACGCGCGGCATCCCCTTCTTCATGGTCAGGATGGACCGGGCGGGCATCATATCCAAGCGCTTCGACGGCGAAGCCTGGCCCTTTGCCCGCTATGGCAGCACTTGCCCCCGCTGGGACGCGCATGGCGCTGGCGCAGTCGATCAGGTGAGCGTGCAATTGATCGAGACGCTGGACGAGCGCCGCTTCGTCACGCTCGCCATGGCGCTGCCCCTTCCGCCGGGCGCGCGTGGCCGCGCGGTCATCGCGCTGGGGTGCGAGGCGAAACATGCTTCGCGAATCGTCCATGCCGACGGGATCGACGCGGACAAGGACGATGCGGTCGAGGTCGGCCCGACCTGCCACCTGTGCGAACGCCGCGCCTGCCCCGACAGGGCGCTGCCCCCGGTGACGCGGGCGCTCGATTTGCATGGCTATGAACGGACAAGCGCGCCATTTCCGTTCAGGCGGGTGTGATGGGGATTTGTGGCTGGCAGGCGAGTGGCCGCGCTGCATTTGGGACGGGGTGACAACGGCCATCGTCGATCATCCTCGATCGCCCAATTCGCCTGAAGCCGCGAAATCGGGTGGCCCCATCAAAAAGAGGCGACGGAGGAAAAAGCATCAGTTTTCAATGTCATTCGTCGCATAGTCCGGGAAGGTTGAGGTCTTTTTAACCAGCGTGCGGGCAAGACAGGGCATGATGCACAGCCGCCGCCCTTTCAACGGAATTTTGCTGAGAAAGCCGATCGCCTTCGCGCTGGTGGGGGCGTTAGGGTATCTGATGCTCGCCAGTGGCACTATCGCGCTGACAAGCGACGGCCGTGATCACGCAACGGTGTGGCCCGCAGATGCCATCATCCTGGCGCTGCTCCTCAATTCGGGCAGACGGCATTGGCCATTGCTTCTGACGGCAGGGTGGCTGGGCAACCTTGCCGCCAATGGGCTCACCCGTGAATGGACCATCGGGATCATATTCTATGGCGCGATCAACATGGGCCAGGTGCTGCTGGCGGCATGGTCGCTCAGACGGTCCGGCGACACCAGGAATCTGCTTGCCGATGTAAGGGCGGTCGGGCGTTTCGTCATCTGGGCAGGTCTTTTCGCCCCCTTGATGGGAGCCGCTGTCGGATCTCTGGTCGCTTCGGTGAATTACAATGTGCCGATCGGCCCGTCATTCATCCGCTGGTTTGCCAGCAATTCGCTTGGATTGCTCGTTTGTACGCCGTTCCTGAATGCCGTTTTCGATGGAAGCTACCGTCGTTGCTTTGCGGCCAAAAGTCTGTGGGAAAGAGGCGAAACACTCGCCCTGATGGCGATCCACGCCGCAGTAACAATTTTTGTATTCGGGCAGAATCACCTGCCGATACTGTTCCTCTCCTTTTCTTCGCTTCTTCTGCTCTCATTCCGTATCGGGCGGCTCGGCACCTATGCCGGAGTCATGCTCGTTGCCATTATCGGCGCGGTGTCAGCCCTTCAGCATTTTGGCCCCATGGCCTTGATCAATGAGGGCGCGGCCTTTCAGGCCATCTTCTTTCAGGCCTATCTGGCGACGCTATTGGTGACGACACTGCCGGTGGCAGCGATCGTTGCATCGCGCGCCGAAGCGTTGGGCAATCTGGCCGCCCGCGAGGAGACGCTGCGCCTCATCATGGCGCATTCACCCGACGTCATCCTGAGCTTCGACAATGATGGCGTATGCCGATGGGCGGACGGTCCTGTGCGCGAATATCTGGGGCTTGGGCCAGAGGAGCTTTTTGGCAATCCCGCCGCAGCAATCGCCCTTCGCACAGGCGAAGAGCTGCTGGTGGCGTCTGGCCGCCCCACCGATGAACGGGGCACGGAGAAGGCCATCGAGTTTTCGCCGATTTTGCAACCATCCCTCACACTGGAAGCGTCGTTCCGGGATCTTACCCGTGATGGCATGATTGTCGGGCGCGTCGTGACCTTGCGCGACGCGACAGCGCGAAAGGCCCGCGAGCAGGCGATAACCATTCAGGTCGAAACCGATGATCTGACCGGGGTCAAGAACCGGGCTGGCTTTCGGCGACATGTGCGCGCCGCATTGGCCGACACCAGCCGCCCTTGTTCGGTAGCGATTGTCGATGTCGATTATTTCAAGGTCATCAACGACCGATACGGTCATCAGGTCGGGGATGCGGTTCTCATGGAGATCGCGCAGCGATTGACCGCCGGCATAAGGCAAAGCGACATTGTAGGCCGTATCGGCGGCGACGAGTTCGCCATCCTCTTTCAATGCGACCTGGAAACAGCGAAACTGGCCTGCGAGCGTATTGCCTATTCCATTTCCCAACGCCCCATATTTTCCGATGACACGCTGTTAGTCCTCACCTCGATCAGTTGCGGAGTCGCAGGCTACATGCCGGGCATGTCGCGCGATCAACTGTTCGAGGCAGCCGACACTGCCCTGTATCAGGTCAAGCGGGATGGACGAAACGGCGTCCGTGCAGCCGGGTGACGCGGACAATATCGCGTTGACGCGCTTGCCTGCGCGAATAGGCCTTCGCGTCTGATTGCGGCAACGTCATCGTCAAGCGGCATAGCCGCCCCACACCCCAACACCAAAAAAGGGGCCGCCGGGCAGGCGACCCCTTCTTTATCCTCTCCCGCGAAAGCGGAAGTGTGGCCGCTTAGTCGGCCTTGGGCTGGAGGTTGACGGCGGCATATTTGCCGCGACGGTCGACTTCCAGTTCAAAGTCCAGACGATCGCCTTCATTCAGGGCGGCCATGCCAGCGCGTTCGACGGCGCTGATGTGGACGAAGGCGTCGGGCTGGCCATCATCGCGCTGAATGAAGCCAAAGCCCTTCATCGCGTTGAAGAATTTGACCGTGCCGCTGGCGCGTTCGCCGGTCAGCTGGCGCTGCGGGCCGCCACGATCGCCACCGGGGGCGCCGAAACCACCGGCGCGGGGTTCGCGCGGCGGGCCACGGTCCGTCACGGGGAGCGGTTCGCCTTCGATCTTGAGATCGGTTGCCGAAACCTTGCCGCCACGATCGACCAGGGTGAAGCCAAGCTGCTGACCTTCGGCCAGGCCAGTCAGGCCGGCCTGTTCGACAGCACTGATATGCACGAACACGTCCTCGCCGCCATCATCGCGAACGACGAAGCCGAAGCCCTTTTGCCCATTGAAGAATTTAACGACGCCAGTGCCTTCGCCAACGACCTGCGCAGGCATGCCGCGACCACCGCCGCCGCCGCCGCCACCGAAGCCGCCGCGGTTGCCACCGCCAAAGCCGCCGCCGCCGGCGCGATCACCGCCACCGAAGCCGCCGCCAAAGCCACCGCGATCACCGCCGAAACCACCGCCGCCGCCGCCGAAGCGGTCACCGCCACCGAAGCCGCCACCAAAACCACCGCGACCACCGCCGCCGCCAGCGCCCTGATCGTAGAAATTGTCGTCGCCGAAACCGTCGCGCTTGTCCTTGCCGCGCCCGCCGCGGCGACCTCTGTCAAAACTCATGCCCTGTTAGTCACTTTCGCTTCGCCCCAAGACCAATCGGACAAACATGTCGGGCGAATGACATGCACAATCCACCGCAAAGGCGCGGTTTGGGAATCACTATATCAACTTTTCAGGGGAGCGCGAATGTTTTTACAGGCAAGGCTTCAGGTAGGACTTCGGTTGATCCTCTGGCCATGTCGCACCATCGGCAAAGCCTTTGATTGCGATATCCCCGCTTTGCCCATAGAGGGGAAGCCATGACCGTCCATTTTCATGAAGAAGACCTGCCCGCAGGCGTGCTCGCCCCCGGCCCGGTTGCCGTCGACACCGAAACCATGGGGCTGATCACCCCGCGCGACCGCCTGTGCGTGGTGCAGATCAGCGATGGCAAGGGCGATGAACATCTGGTCCGCTTTGCCGCCGGATCGGACTATGCCGCGCCCAATCTGCGCGCCGTGCTGGCGGACCCGGAACGGCTGAAACTCTACCATTTCGGGCGTTTCGACATTGCCGCGATCAAATATTATCTGGGCGTCGTGGCAGCCCCTGTCTATTGCACCAAGATCGCTTCGCGCCTCATTCGCACCTATACCGATCGCCATGGCCTGAAGGAACTGGTCCGCGAACTGCTGGGCCAGGACATCAGCAAGCAGCAGCAGTCGAGCGACTGGGGCAACCCCGTCCTGTCCGACGCACAGAAGGATTATGCCGCGTCCGACGTGCGCTTCCTCCACGCGCTGCGCACCGAATTGAACAAGCGGCTGGAGCGCGAAGGGCGGATGGAACTGGCGCAGGCCTGTTTCGATTTCCTGCCGCACCGTGCCGAACTCGACCTGGCGGGATGGCCGGAGATCGACATATTTTCCCACATGTAAGCGAATCGGATCGTCGTCACCATGTCCGTCCAGGCCGATCAGCAACGCGATGTGCGCCGCCATTGGGCGCGACCGGGGGGCAGCCATGACCGGCTGGTCGGCCTGCTCAAAAACTGGCTGCCGGTCGCGGTCGGGGTGCTGAGCGCGCTTTTGGCGACCGCGCCCTTTACCAGCGGCGACAAGGTCAGCTTCGTTCTGGACAAGAACAAGGTCGAAGTCGCCAAGGAACGCATGCGCGTGACCGAGGCGCTGTATCGGGGGCAGGACAGCAAGGGGCAGCCCTTTTCCCTGCGCGCAGGATCAGCGGTGCAGAAAAGCTCACGCGAGCCGATCGTGGACCTGAACAGCATGTCCGCGCGCATCCTGCTGTCGGACGGCCCCGCCGTGCTGAGCGCACAAAAGGGCCGTTACGACATGGAGACCGAGCGGGTCGGGATCGAAGGGCCAGTACAGTTCGAGGCGGCGGGCGGCTATCGCCTGACCACGCGCGACGTCGGCATCGACCTAAAGACCCGGCGGATGCGCAGCGCGGGTCGGGTCGACGGGCGCATCCCGATCGGCACGTTCAGCGCGGACCATCTGGAAGCCGACATGGGCGCGCGCACGGTGACATTGAATGGCCGGGCCAGCTTGCGCATCGAACAAAATGGCCTCAAAGGGCGAAACTGATGAAAGCCTCTTATCTTCTGCTGTCGGTCGGTTGCGCGGGCGCCGCGGGCCTGATGTTCGTCGGCGCCATGCCATCGCTCGCGCAAGTCGTCAGCAAGCATGACAGTAACGCCCCGGTCAACTTCACCGCCGACCGGATCGAGGTGCAGGACCGCGCCGACCGCGTCGTCGTGTCCGGCAATGTCGAAGTGACGCAGGCGGGCATGACGCTCAACGCCGCGCGCATGACGGTGGCCTATCGCAACGAGCCAGGCGGCGGCGCGAGCGGGGTGGAGATCGACCGGATCGACGCATCGGGCAATGTCGTGGTGACCAAGGCGGATCAGACCGCGCGTGGCAATGTCGCCATTTACGACCTCAACAGCAAGCTCATCACCATGTTGGGCAATGTCGCGCTGACGCAGGGGTCCAACCGGCTGACCGGCGGGCGGCTGGTGATGGACCTGAACACCGGGCGATCGACCGTCGATGGTCGCGCATCGGGCGGCGGCGCTGGTGTGACGGGCAGCGCCGGGGGCCGGGTGACGGGGACATTCTCGGTCCCGCAGCGAAAAAATTAAATGCGGACGTTGTGGGGTTTTCCTGACGCGACGAACCGTTTGAAAGCAGGTTGATCCGGAGCGTCAACCCTGTAGCAATCATGGATTGCACATTTTCATTTGTGCTGCGATAAGCTGCCTCATGACATTGGCGGCAATCGTTTTGGTGGTATTCGCCCTCGCGCTTGGTGGCGCTATTCTCAGCGCGCGCCGCTGGAACATGACCATCGGCGTCATCAGTGGTCTGGCGGTCGGGCTGGCCGGATGGGCGATAGCCTCAATGGGCATCATGATCTGGTTTTCCAAAAGCTACTAGCAGCCTCGATCGGCGGCCCGCCACACCCCGGCAGGCAAGAGGAAGCGGAGCGCGTCGCTATCGCTTCAAGGCCGCACGTCCCATTGCACCAGCGTCACGCGGCCGTCCGCATCCAGCGCCAGCTCCCCGAACGCCCCCGTCCGCAATTTGAGCGATTCTAGCGGCAAACCGGCAGCCAGCAGCGCGAAGCGGGCCGCGCCATTGCTGGTGACGAACAGGTCCACACCCTCCCCGCCCTCGGCAAAGCAGGCGCGCCACGCCGCGATCCGCGCTTCGGCGTCGACGATCCAGTCGGCCGGGGCGATGCCGCGCTCATCCCAGTCGGCGATCGCCTGCGCGCCGATGCGCGCCAGAACCTGCGCTTCGGGCCGGCCTTCGTCGGGCCCATGATCGATTTCGCCCAGCCAGTCGCCCGTACCGTCTGGCGCATGGCCGGTGGCGTCAGCGATCGCCTGCGCGGTTTGTCGGGCGCGCAGGAGCGGGCTGGTCAGCAGGCGGGTGATGGCGAAGTCTTGCGCGGCGAACCACGCGCCCAGCCCTTGCGCCTGGGCATGGCCACTCTCGACCAGCGGCAGGTCCGTGCGTGATCCGATGCGACAGGCCTGGGCGCTGCTGGCGAACGTGTTGCCATGACGAATGATGAAAAGACGGCGCATGGCGTCAGGGCGGCGTCGGATCGCCATGCCGGGCGATCAGCGCCTCGACGCGGCTGATGTCCGCTTCGGTATCGATGCCGCTACTGTCGAACGACGGCGGATCAACCGGCACGGTCATGACTGGGATGCTCAGTTCCAGCAAACGCAGCTGCTCCAGCCCTTCCAGATTTTCGAGCGCCGTGGGCGGGCTGGCTTCAAAGGCGCGCAGGGCGTCCAGTGCATAGCCATAAAGGCCGACATGCCGCCAGACCGGCGAGACGGGCTGGCTGGCGCGCAGGGCATCCTCCCCCCTGATGGCGGGAATGATATTTTTGGAGAACCACAAGGCCCGGCCATCTGGCGCCCGAGCGCAGGTCGTGCCGCTGAAAGGGGAGCGGGTCTTGTGATCACGCAGGGCATCGAGCGCAGCCCAATCGAGCGCGATCACCGGAGTGGCGACCTGCGCGCCCGCCTCCAGCGCGGCGATGACCGCGCCCAACGCACCCTGCGGCTGAAAAGGGGAATCGCCCTGGAGGTTAACGACGAAGCGCGGCGGCGTGGGCTGCGCCAGCGCGGCGGCCAGCGCGCGCCCCGATCCGGTGGCAATGGCGCTGTCGGTCATCACCGCATCACACCCGACCGCGCGGGCATGATCGGCGATTTCGTCATCATCAGTAGCGACCGTCAGCGCAACGCCCGCGCGCGCGCCGATCGCGGCGCGGGCCATGGCGATGGTGCGATGGAGCAAGGTGCGCCCGGCGATCAGGCGCAGCGGCTTGCGCGGCAGGCGGGATGACCCCGCCCGCGCGGGAATGACGACAAGCTGGTTCAGGCGACGCCCGCGTTCAGCAGATCGTGCATATGGACGGCGCCGATCAAACGACCATTGTCGCAAACGAACAGCAGCATGACATTGTGCTCATGCATCAGGTGCAGTGCTTCCTGCGCCAGTTCGTCCGGCCCCACGGCCAGCGGCGTGTGCGTCATGAAGCGGCCGACCGCCTCGGTCAGATTCTGCTTGCCGGTCACGGTGCGGCGCAGGTCGCCGTCAGTGAAGGCACCGATCAGCCGCCCTTCGCGATCGACAACCGCTGTGCCGCCAAGGCGCGCGCGCGTCATTTCGATGGTCGCATCGAGGAGCGAAGCGCCTTCCCGCACGGAGGGGATGTCCGCTCCCTTGGCCATCAGTTCGCGCACCTTGATCAGTTGCGCACCAAGACGGCCATTGGGATGGAATTTGTGGAAATCATCCGCCGAAAATCCGCGCATTTCCATCAGCGCAATCGCCATGGCGTCACCAAAGGCCATCTGCACCGTGGTCGACGTGGTGGGAGCGAGCGAATTGGGGCAGGCTTCCGGCACATCGGGCATCAACATGCAAATGTCTGCGGCGGTGGCGACCGTGCTGTGGGCCCGCGCGGTCATGCCCAGCAAGGGAATGGCGAAGCGCTTGCAATATTGGATGATCGGGCCAAGTTCGGTCGACTCGCCCGAATGGGACAGCATCAGCACGACATCATCCGGGGTCACCATGCCCAGATCGCCATGGCCAGCGTCGGCCGGATGCAGGAAGATGGCCGGGGTGCCCGTGGAGGTCAAAGTCGCCGTCATCTTGCGCGCGACAATGCCGCTCTTGCCAATGCCGGTCACGATCACGCGACCCCGGACATTCATGATGACGCCGATCAGCCGCACGAATGTAGCGGCAAAGTCACGTTCAGAAAATTGCGCTTCCAGCGCGTTGAGGCCCAATGCAGCGACCGACAGGCTGTGGCAGGCCGCCTTCACTATTCGTCCGCCCGAACCGAACGGCACAATTTTCGAAGCAAGTGTCGACACGCGTTTGCCCTTTTTCCCGCATGTCACCGCCGGATATCCGGCTGGCACACGCGGCGACGAACCACCTTATTTGGTGCGCCGTCTATCCCTCGTTCCGCGACCCCTGGCCGGTTTGACCCCCGGCACAGGGCGACTGTCTACGCCGTTTCAGGGACTTATGGCAAATCATTTTGCAACTGCGAAAAGGGATTTCGGCGTGGTTTTGCTTCACACCGTCGCGACGCCGCGCGACAGGCCGAGTTAAGTTAACGACGAGCCGCGGAACTTTTCTCGCCTTAATGGGTTTGTTGCAACAGGATTGTCATTTTGGCTGATGATAGTCGCGATACCATGCCACGAATCGCGGCACGCCCGATTCAATTTGCGTGGTCGGGGCAAAGCCGATGTCATGGGCGATGGCGCTGATGTCGGCAAAGGTGGCGTGAACATCGCCCGGTTGCATCGGCTGGAAATCGATCTGCGCCTTCTGGCCCAGCGCATCCTCCAGCACCGCGATCAGATGCATCAGTTCTTCCGGCTTGTTATTGCCGATATTGTAGAGCCGGTGTGGCGACCGGCTACCGCCGGGCTTGGGCGCGCCGTCGTCGGCGGGCGGATGGTCAAGGCAGCCGATGACCCCGGTGACGATGTCATCGATATAGGTGAAATCACGCTGCATCCGGCCATGGTTGAATACCGGAATGGGATCCCCGGCAAGAATCTTCTTGGTGAAGATCCACATCGCCATGTCCGGTCGCCCCCACGGCCCGTAGACGGTGAAGAAGCGCAGCCCCGTCATCGGTATGCGGAACAGATGGGCGTAGGTCTCGCTCATCAGTTCGTCAGCACGCTTGGTCGCGGCATAGAGCGAAACGGGATGGTCGGCCCGGTCCTCTACGCGGAACGGCAGGCTGTCATTGCCGCCATAGACGGAGGAGGAAGAGGCATAGACAAAATGCCGCACCCGCCGCTCACGCGCGAGTTCCAGCATGTTGACATGCCCCGCCAGGTTGGATCGCACATAGGCATGCGGATTGATCAGCGAATAGCGCACACCGGCCTGCGCGCCGAGATGGACGATCGATTCGATCACCTGATCGGCAAGCGCGGCTTGCAACGCATCATTGTCGGCGAAATCCAGCTCGTGAAAGGTGAACAGCTTGCCATGCGCCTGTTCCAGCGCGGCGATCCTGTCCCGCTTCAGCGACACGGGATAATAATCGTTCATATTGTCGATGCCGACCACGGCATGGCCCTGCGCCATGAGCCGATCGGCGACGGTCATGCCGATAAAGCCGGCCGCGCCGGTGACCAATATCGTCATGCTCTTCATTCTCCCACACGAAGTCGCGCCAGCGGGCGGCGCACCCTGTCAGTCACACCAAAGTGGCGGGCAAAGTAAAGGCCTTTTCGCGCCCCATTTGCCCGATAAACCATCCTGTGGCTTCGCGCCTAACGGGCAAAGTTTAGGCTTTCCCTAATCTTTGCCATTTAAGGCGAAACCCATGGACATGGCATTGCACCCATCGCGCCCCGTCCCCCTGCCAACGGGGGCGAAGCCGCGTGCGCGCTGGGCGGCGCTAGCGAAGGAGGCGGCGGAAGCCAATGCCTTTTATGCGCCCGACATGCTGGGCGCGGCGATCGACCATCTCGCCACCGACGCGCATGTCCGGTTGATCGAAGCGCGGGTGGGCGACCATCTGATCGGGCTGTTGCCGGTCGTGGTGCAGCCGCGCCATGGCCGCATGCCGATCGGCTGCGTGTCCAACTGGATGCACGATCATTGCTTCTTTGGCGCGCCGATGATTCGCGAAGGGCAGGAAGTCGCGGCGTGGCGCAGTTTCCTGGCGCAGCTGGATGACGCCCCCTGGGCGCGTGGCTTTTTGCATATGGAGGGGCTGGACGCGGCCGGGGCGAATGCCGCCGCGCTGGAAGCGCTGTGCGTCGAACAACGGCGCGGACGGCGGGAGATTCACCGCTATGACCGGGCGATGCTGCGGTCGGACCTGTCGGCCGACGCCTATTGGGACACCAATGTTCGCGCCAAAAAGCGCAAGGAAATCCGACGCCTGCAAAAGCGGCTTGCCGAACTTGGCACGGTCGAGACCCGGCTGCTCACCGAACGCGCCGACCTGCCGCACTGGTGCGCCGATTTTCTGGCGCTCGAAGCGTCGGGCTGGAAGGGGCAGGAGGGTACGGCGCTCGCCTGCAAGCCTGCCGACGCCACCTTTTTCCGTGCGGCCTGCGCGGCGGCATTCGAGGCCGGGCGGCTGCATATGCTGCGCATCGACCTGGATGGCCGGGCGATCGCGATGCTGGCCAATTTCCGCCATGGTGCAGGCGCTTTTTCATTCAAGATCGCCTTTGACGAAGCGCTGGGCCGCTTTTCGCCGGGCGTGCTGATCGAGATCGCCAATCTGCACGCGGTGCAGGATGATCCCGCGATCGGCTGGATGGACAGTTGCGCCGCACCCGACCATCCGATGATCGACAGCCTGTGGGCGGAACGGCGGACCATCGTGCAATATCGTATCGCGCTGCGCGGCACCGGCCTGGCGCGGGTCCAGCGCGCCGCCGCCTTCGCCCTTGTCAACGGCCTTGAAACCCTGGCCAGCCTATTGAAAGGACAGCGATGACCGCCCATCGCCCGATCGCCGCCACCCACGAAGCGACTTTCCCCGACAGCGCGCGCACGACCTTTGCCGCCGCCTATCCCGACCAGCCGGTCGCGCTAAGCCATAATCTGGTCGGCCACTCGCTGCTCAGCCTTGATGCGCTCGCGACGCTGGCAGAACGGATGCCTGCGTCCAGCGTCGAATATAATCTGGGCAAGCTGCCGCTGGGCGTGCGGCCGGAGGATACGCCGTCGAACGGCCTGACACTGGGCGAAACGATCCGCACCATCGAAACCAATGGCAGCTGGGCCGTGCTCAAAAATGTCGAGCGCGACCCGGCCTATGCCGCCCTGCTCGATGCGGCGCTGGCCGATCTGGAGCCGATCGTGGCGGCCAGGACCGGGCCGATGCTCCACCGCGAAGCCTTTATCTTCCTGACATCGCCGGGCAGTGTCACCCCGTTTCACATGGACCCGGAACATAATATCCTGCTCCAGATCATGGGGTCCAAGGTGATCACCATCTTCCCCGCGCGCGACGAGGCGCTGGTTCCGGCGCAGAAGAGCGAGGAATTTCATGGCGGTGGCCATCGCAATCTGGTCTGGCAGGACGGGTTCAAGGCGCTGGGCGCCCCCTATCCGCTCCACCCCGGCGACGCGGTGCATGTGCCGGTCAAGGCCCCGCATTTCGTCGAAAATGGCCCTGCCGTATCGGTCAGCCTGTCGGTGACATGGCGGTCCGAACGCAGTGTGGCGGAAGGGGAGTTGCACAGTTTCAATGCGCTGCTGCGACGGCGCAAACTGCCGGTGGGTACCGTCAGTGACCGGCCTGAAAAGCAGAGCGTCCGACGGCTGGTCTATCGCGTCATGCGGAAGCTGGGCGCTTGAGGATATAGCGCAGCGCCGCTTCTGCCGCCAGCCGCGGCGAAAACCGTTCGATCACCCACCATTCGAGACTCTCCTGACAGGTCGAGAGGCTCTGCTTGTAGCGATCCTTGCCCGCGAGCAGGGAATAAAGCGCCAGGCCGCGCGCGGCATAATGGTCGACGGCGGCGGCGTGGCAGAGCAGGCCCGGCTTGTCCTTGCCCGTGCGCGGATCGGCAAAGGCGGACTGATAGTTGAGCGCCTGCCCCCGATGGACGAAATTGACGAGCAAGCCGACGACCCCGCTCGCGTCGGTAAAGCGCAGCAGATCGACCGCGCCGCTGGCCCGCCCCTGTTCGACGATGGTGGTAACAAAGCCGCGAAAGGCGGGATCGTCCCAGGCATTGTCGGCATGACGCCCGCTGTTGAGCGCTGCCATTTCGGCCAGCCAGGGTGTAACTTCGTTAGCGCCTGCCCGCGCGACATGGGGCAGGCCGCCGCCATGATCCTTGATCGCGCGGCGGATCTGGCTGCGCGTATTGGCGCTGAGCAGCGAGAGATAGTCGCCTGCCGCGCCGCGCACCCCGTCCAGATCGACCTGATAGACTGGTGAGGCGTCGACCCGGCGCTTCGTCCAGCAGGGCATGTCCAGCAGCGGCGAATCCGGCGCGATCCCGCTCAGCCGCAGCGCGCGCCAGTCACGACGGCGGCCCAGCGCGGCGATGGCGGCGGTCGCGGCCTCCGCCTCCCGCCCGCGCGCGGCAAGCAAGCCATTATATTCGACATAGGGCCGGTCGGCCTGCCCATCGCCCGACTGGTTGAGGCTAAGCGTCGCGGTGCGTCCCAGCAGGCGCGGCATCATTGCGTGACCGACCAGCGCCAGCGCGACATCTGCGCCTGCCTCGTCCGTCACCGCCAGCAGTTCAGGGCGCACGTCATAGCTGGCCAGCCACGCGCCGACCCAGGTCCAGCTGAGGAAAAACGCGGCATCCGCCTGCGCTTCGAGCGCCTTCCAGCGCGCGCCAAGCGCCGTCCGGTTCGGCAGGGGAAGAAATTGCGCGACAAGAGCCATTGCGCCCTCTTGTCGCAGAGCGCCGGGTGCGGTCAAGCAGTGGTGCTAGGCTGACACGCGCCGGTCGGGGTCCACCGTGCCGTCGGGCCGCACCCCGGCGCGCGCCAGATCGCGGCGGATATGCCCGGTCAAATAACGGTACCACATCACGAAATCGGCGCGCAGCGACCAGAATGGATAGCGGAAGGTGGCAGGCCGGTTGCGTTCGATCAGGCCATGGCCAATCCACGCAAAACCATAGCCGACGACCGGCAGGGCCAGCGCCATCCACCAGCGCCCGGCAATGGGCGCCGCCGTCAGCAGCGCCACGACCATGCTGGTCCCGGTATAATGCAACGCGCGCGTGCCAGGACGCGCATGTTCCTGCAGATAATAGGGCCAGAAGTCGCGAAATCGGGTGATGGCGGGCACGGCAATCCTCTCTACCGCCACCCTATTTCCAGAGTTGATCGATGTTAAGAGCGGTGCGTCAGACCGTGCCTCTATCAGGCGCGAACAGAAAATAGTCGTAACTTGCCCGCGCGGCCTCCGCCATGATGCGGTCGCGCGTCGCATGCCCTTTATGATCCTGCATCACGAATACGGTGATCGCGAACAGCCGTCCGTCGGGCAGGCTGATGACGCCGGTATCATTGCCGGTGCCGTTGAGCGACCCGGTCTTGTGCGCGACCAGCGTGCCGGGCGGCAACATGCCGGGCAGTCGCGCCTTGCCGGTGCGGCACCGTTCCATGATCGACAGCAAAGCCACCGTGCTGCGCCCCGACAGGGCTTTGCCGGTGCGAATCGCGGCGACCAGATCGGTCATCGCAGTCGGCGTGGCGGTATCGCGCGGGTCGCGGGCGAAGGCGATGTTGGGGATGTCATGTGCATCGCGTTCGCGCAACGCCGGGTCGGCCGCCATCGCAGCGGCGACATTGCGGTGGAAATTGCCCGGCTGGGGGGCAAGGCCCATGGCGCGATACAGAAGGTCGGCGGTGTTGCTGTCCACCCGCAAGCCGCGGATGCCCAGCCCCGCGACCCATTGATGCACCGCCGTCGGGCCGCCTGCCCGCGCGACCAGCAGGTCGGTTGCGTCATTGTCGCTACGGGTCAGCATCAGGTCCAGCAGCGTGGCGACCGAAACCGGACCCGCCGGGCTGGCGAGTTGATCCTCCAGCGTCAGCGCGCCCGCGTCGACCATCGCAAAGATCCGCCCTGCCACCGCGACCTTGTAGGCGCTGGCCATCGGGAAAAGCGTGTCGCCATTGAGCGAGAGCGTTTCCCCGGTCCCAAGGTCGCGCACGACGATGCCGACCGTGCCGTCTGTCAGGCTGGCAAAGCGCTGGAACTGGGCGATCAGCCGCGTTTCGGCGGTTTGCTGCACCGCTGTCTTGGCAGGGCCAAAGGCGTCGGCGTCGGGCAGCGGCGCGAGGAACAGGCCAAGGGCGGCGAGCATGGCGATAGGACGAAACGGAACCATGCGCCCCATGTCGCCAAAGCGCAGGCCAAGCGCAAGAGAGTTTACCGCGATTCGCGCGTTGACAGGCCTTTATCGGGCGGGCCATCACCCGCGCCATGAGTAGCGCGATCAAGTTGCACGAAAGCTGGCTGACCCCGCTGGCCGACCAGTTCACCACCCCGCATATGCAGGGACTGAAAGCCTTTCTGGCGGCGGAAAAGGCGGCGGGCAAGCGCGTCTTCCCCAAGGGGCGCGACTATTTCCGCGCGCTCGACCTCACCCCGCTGGACCAAGTCAAGGTCGTGATATTGGGGCAAGATCCCTATCATGGCGAAGGGCAGGCGCATGGCCTGTGCTTTTCGGTCCAGCCGGGCGTGCGCACCCCGCCATCCCTGGTCAACATCTACAAGGAGATGGAGGCGGACCTGGGCATCCCGCGCGCATCCCACGGATTTCTGGAACATTGGGCCAGGCAGGGCGTGCTACTGCTCAACAGCGTGCTGACGGTCGAAATGGCGCGCGCTGCATCGCATCAGGGCAAGGGGTGGGAATTGTTCACCGATGCCGTCGTGCGGCTGGTGGCGGCGCAGGAACAGCCCACCGTATTCCTGCTGTGGGGCGCCTATGCCCAGCGCAAGGCGGCGTTTGTCGATCAAAGCCGGCATCTGGTGCTGAAGTCCGCCCACCCTTCCCCGCTGTCTGCCCATAACGGCTTTCACGGATCGCGCCCCTTTTCGCAGGCCAACGCCTTTCTGGAGGCGCATGGGCGCGGGCCGATCGACTGGGCATTGCCGCCGCTGTGACTGATCTGTGAAACGCACCCGCCTGCGCATCTGTGCCGCCAAGCGCCGCTATCCGACGCAGGAGCAGGCACAGGCAGCGGCAGAGCAGGCGACCATCATCCTCCGCCCCTATCGCTGCGACCGCTGCGGGCAATTTCACCTCACCAGCCGGACCAAAGGCAAGCGCATAGCGCGGCCAGCGGGGTGAGCGCGCGCGCTTCTCCCTGAAGGGAGAGGGAATAGCCGCCGCCAATAAGTGAGGCCCGGTCCTGCTTGCGCAGGCCGGGCCTCTTCCCTCTCCAAACTCAATCCCGTGGATCAGCCGTCGTAATCGCCGCCGATATTCTGGTTGCGCGGCGGCGCAGCGGCGGTCAGGCGCAGGGCTTCGGCCGACTGCGCGATCGAGCCGATTTCGTCCGGCGTATCGTCATCGTCAATCTGCACCTTCTGAAGCGAGGCGACAACCGAATCATGCAGTTCGGCGGGCAGCACCGTTTCTTCAGCGATTTCACGCAGGGCGACGACGGGATTCTTGTCCCGGTCGCGGTCCACGGTCAGCTCTGCGCCGCCCGAAATTTCCCGCGCGCGCTGGGCGGCGAGCAGAACGAGGTCAAAACGGTTGGTAACCTTGTCGACGCAATCTTCGACGGTAACGCGGGCCAAACGGGCCTCCTGCAACAAATGGAATGATCAGTTGGCCGGTTAGCAGCGCCCCTGTTACAAGTCAATGAAAAGGCCATAAAGCCATGGCGCGCGCTGCCAAAAGGCGGCATGAGGGCGCGATGGCGACCCACAGGCCAGCAGGCGCGCAAGCCGGCGCGCCCGACATCGCCGTCACGCTGGACGGCAATCACCTGCGCCTGATCGTCGACGGCGCGGCCCTGCTGGATGCGCTGATCGCACTGATTGCAGGGGCGCGGACGTCGCTCAAACTCTATTATTATATCTTTTCCGGTGATGACTGCGGCATGGCGGTGCGTGACGCCCTGGTCGCGGCGCGGGCGCGTGGCGTGATGGTGACGCTGATGGTCGACGGCTTTGGATCGGCGCGCACGCCCGACAGCTTCTTTGCCCCTCTGGTGGACGCAGGCGCCCATTTCGGCCGTTTCGGCACGCGCCGGTCCACCCGCTACCTGATCCGCAACCATCAGAAGATGGCGATTGCCGATGACACGCAGGTGCTGATCGGCGGCTTCAATGTCGAAAACGGCTATTTCGGCATCCCACCGCGCGATAGCTGGGCGGACATGGGCCTATGGATAGAAGGGCCGCAGGTCGAGGCGATGACCCGCTGGTATGGGCAGCTATGGCGCTGGGTCTCGACCAAAAAGCAGCGGTTCCGCACGCTGCGGCGCATGGTGCGCCACTGGCACCCCTCGCTTCATCATGACCCGACCGATCCGTTCCGCTGGCTGATCGGCGGGCCGACCCGGCGGCTCAGCCCCTGGGCGCAGGTGGTCAAGCATGATCTGGAGCATGCGCAGCGCGTCGACATGGTCGCGGCCTATTTTTCGCCGGGACGCGGGATGCTCAAGCGAATCGCCCGCGCCGCAGGTCGCAAGGGCGCGCGGATCATCCTGCCCGCCAAATCGGACAATCGCACGACGATAGAAGCGGCGCGGCTGCTCTACGGCCCGCTGCTCAAGCGCGGGGTGACGATTGCCGAATATAGCCCGCGCAAATTGCATATGAAGCTGATCGTCATCGACGATGCCGTGTTCATCGGATCGGCCAATTTCGACATGCGCAGCCTGTTCATCAATCTGGAGGTCATGCTGCGGATCGACGATGCCGGGTTCGCGACGTCGGTGCGCGGGCTGATCGATCGGTTGGCGCGGGACAGCCAGTTGGTAACGATGGAAAGCCACCGCGCCACCCGCACGATGCTGACGCTGGCCAAACAATGGATCAGTTATCTGCTGGTCGGCGTGCTGGACTATACCGTCACGCGGCGGCTGAATTTCCGCGATCCCGATGCCGACTGAGGGACGGGGAAAGGGCAGCCCCCTCCCCCGTCGCCTCTTCACCGGCCATTATCGCTCAGCACGCGCACCTGCCCGACCGGATAGCCTTTTTCGGCCATTTCCTTGGCATAGTCGCCGCGGGCGTCAGCCAGTTCGGCGCGATATTCTTCCCAGGCGTCCCGATTATCCTCCGCATCGGACGAGCGGCGCAGATCCTTGGTCAATTCCTTGCGCGCTTCGGCCAGGTCGGTCTGATAATTGAACCAATAATCATTCTCGACCCCGGCGATCGGCGACTGATAGGTCAACTGGTTTTCCACCTGCGCCAATTGCTCTTCATAGCTGATCGGGCCTTCACCCTGCGCGAAGGCCGTGGTGGAGGTCAGGGTGAGCAGGGCAGCAGCGGCCAGAAAGGACGAACGCTTCATCGGGTTTCTCCTCATTCCTCATGAAACATGGAGGACACAACGCCCCGACCCCGGCCTTTTTCGCCTGAATGAACTGACAGAATGGATGAAGCGCGCCCGCGCAGCGACGAACCGAGCGGCGATCAGCGCATGATCAGATAGAATCCCGCGGGCGTCGATCCGCCATTTTCTATCACAATATCATAGCGTTCGGTAAAGACCGGCAGCCAGGCGCAGTCCGCCTGCGGCCCGCCGACCGCTTTCGCGCACAGGGTCGCGCCGTCGCTCCCCTGTACCCGGATCGACAGGCCAGCGCCGCCAGCCCCACTCGCCGGGGCAATGGAAATCTGCGCGCGCTGCCCGGCCAGGAATAATTGCCGCATGGTGAAGCTGCCGCCCGCCTCCAGCAAGCCGCGCCGGTAGGCCGGACCCAGAGCTCGCCCGCGAAAGGCCAGGGTGGATCGGGTCACGCCGCGCGTCTGCGCCTCCTGCGTCCAGAGCGCGGCGAGGTCATCCTGTCCCTCGGCGGGCGTCGCGCCAAGGGCTTTGAGAATCTGCGCCACGTCCATCAACTGCGCCGCATTGCCGCCGGCCAGTGCGGCGTCCCCCTCCATCAGCGTGCGCAGCACCGGGTCGGCGGGCAGCATGTCCGCGGCGGGCGCGGCGGGCGGCGCGACGAGCAGCAATGCGGGCAGCAACAGCCTAATCATCCCGACCCTCCAGCCGCCAGATCCTCCAACTGGACGACGAACCGCGCACCGGGCGCGGCATCCTCCACATGCAGCGACAGTTCATGCCGCTGCGCAATCGCTCTGGCAAGCGCCAGTCCCAGCCCATGCCCGCCGCCTGACCCGACATCAAGCCGAACATAGCGTTCGAAAATGCGCGTGCGGTCGGCGGCGGGGATGCCGGGGCCGTCATCCTGCACGATGATGCGCGGGCCGGGCGACAGGATCAGCGCCACCGACCCGCCGCTCGGCACATATTTGAACGCATTGTCGAGCAGGTTGGACATCAGCCGCATCATCTGCATCGGGTCCGCGCGCAGCATGACGCCGGGCGTGATCCGGGCATGAAAGCCGATGCCCAATTCTTCGGCGCTTGCGCCATAAAGGTCCGCCAGCGTCTCGGCTATGTCGCTCAAATCGACTTCCGCCAGCCCGCGCAGGTCACCGCGCAGCGCCTGCGTGCCCGCTATGTCGAGCAGCGAATCGAGCAATCGCACGACCCCGCGAATCTCGCCGCGCGACTGGTCGAGCGTGCGCAGCAATGTGCTGTCCTGCGTCCCTTCCATTGCCTTCAATATGCGGGTGTCGAGGTGCATCAGCGGGGTGCGGATTTCATGCGCGGTCTGGTCCGACACGGCGCGCTGCGCCTCTATCAGCCGTTCGACCTGATCCAGCATCGCATTGGTGTTGGCGGCCAGTTCGGCCAGTTCGTCACTGGTCCCGGCGCCCGGCACCCGCGCCGCAATCCGCCCGGCCCGGACCGCCGCGAAAGTGGCGTTGACCGCCTCCACCCGAACGCGCAGGCGGCGCGCGGCAAAATGACCCGCCAGCAGGCTGAACAGCGCGATCAATGCGCCCGCGACGGCAAAGGCCATCGCCAGCCGGGCAAGCAGCGCCTGCCCGCGCATATCGCTGCGCCCGACCAGCAATTGCGCCGACGGGCCAAGCCGGGTCGCCCGCGCGAACATCCGCTGCCCATCGGGCAGGGTGACGAATCGCGCTTCGGAAACATGGGCGGACAATTTGGGCCAGCGGTCGAGATTGCCTGCGATGCGACGCCCCTGCGCGTCGGCCAGCAGATACCAGCCCTGTTCGCCATCCTGCTGTTCGACCGACAGCCGGTCGGCGATGCGCGCGCGCAATTCCGCGTCGCCGCCGCTGACATAAATATCCGCCAGCCCGGCCAGATCGGTATCGACCTCCCGCGCCAGCCTCGCCCGGCCATCATCGACGACAATCTTTTCCACGACCAGGAACAGCGCCAGCGTCGACAACAAGCTGACCAGCAGCGCCGACAGGGTGACCCGGCCAAAGACCGAGTGGAACAGATTGATCCTAGCCAACGGCCGGTCCGCTGGTCGATCCGCCGGCAGGCCCGGCCCCGACCGCGATCAGCCGGTATCCGGTGCCCCACACCGTTTCCAGCACGGGGCTGTCAAACCCCTCCTCCAGCTTGCGGCGCAGGCGGCCAACATTGACGTCGACGACATTGGTCTGCGGATCGAAATTCAGCTTCCACACATGGCGCAGCAGCATTTCGCGCGTCACCACCTCGCCAGCATGGTCCATCAGGTAACGGAACAGTTCAAATTCCTTGGGCGACAGCGCCAGGTGCCGGCCCTGCCGATAGGCGGTGCGCGCCTTGGCATGACATTCCAGATCGCCAAACAGCAGCACCGGATCATGGCTGCGGCGACTGGCGCGCCGCCACAAGGCCCGGACGCGGGCGACCAGTTCGTCCGGCTCGAACGGCTTGGCGAGATAGTCATCGACGCCGCTTTCCAGTCCTTCGACCCGATGTTCACTGCGCCCCAGCGCGGACAGCATCAGGACTGGCGCCCCTACCCCCGCGCCGCGCAGCCGGGTGACGATGTCGATGCCCGAATAGCCAGGCAGCATCCGGTCCAGAATCAGCACGTCATGGCTGCCGCTGCCCGCGCGCGTCAGGCCGGTCGCGCCATCTTCGGCCTGTTCCACGCTGATGCCCGCGCTGCTGAGGATCGCGGCGATATTGGCGCGCGCGGCCGCGTCATCCTCCACCAACAGCACGGAAATCTGGTCACTATGCCCCATAACGCCCCCCGCTACACGAATGAAGGGAAAGGCCGCCAGTGACAATGGCTGTTAGTGACGCCCCATACCGTCAGATTTTCAGGGCGTTGCGGAACATGACGAAGGCGATGACGACCAGATAGACGCCAAAAATCTTCTTGAGCGGCTTGGCGGGCAGCGCATGAGCGACTGCGACGCCGAGCGGCGCGGTCAGCACCGACATGGAGGCAATCGCCAGCGTCGCGGGCACATTGACATAGCCCAGCGACCCCCAGGGCAGGCCGGTTTCCTTAAGGCCGATCAGCGCAAAGCCGATCGCGCTGGGAATGGCGATCAGCGTGCCGACGCCGGACGCGGTGGCAATCGCGCGGTGGATCGAGCGACCGCACAAGGTCATCACCATGATCGCGATCGTCCCGCCGCCGATCCCCAGCAGCGCGGAAAATGTGCCCAGCCCCCCGGCAATGCCGACCCGCGCGATCCCCGACGGCATGTCCTGGCTGATCACCTTGTCACCGACCTTGGGCAGCAGGAAGTTGAGCGACATCAGGAATACGCCCCCGGCGAAGATCATGGTCAGGATGCGCCCGTCGACATGGCCTGCCAACAACACGCCCATGCCATCACCCAGGATGATCCACGGCGCCCAGGTCTTGAGTATCTCAAACTCCACCGCCCCGCGCTTGGCATGCGACAGAAGCGAGCGAATGGAGGTGACGATGATCGTCGCCGCCGACGTGCCGATCGCGACATGGGCGATGGCATCGTGCGTGCCGCCCAGCAGGGGCAGCACGACGAACAAGGCAGGCACGACGACGAAGCCGCCGCCAATACCGAAAATGCCCGCGGCAAAGCCGGCGAACAGCCCCGCCGCTAGCATGGAAACCAGCGGCACCAGCCAGGTCATGACATCACCGTGCATCACCGCGCCCCCTGTTCCCGTGCCTGACCCTTGATCAAGCTGTTGCTAACGCCCTTGCAGGTCAAGGGGGCGAATGTCGGGGAATCGATCATCACGGGAAACCATGCCTCTCTTCGGCGAAACCGGATAAGGGACACGGAACAGCGCCCCTTGTCTGGCTAGACGAACAGGCGCGGCTAACCCGCAACAGGAACAGGCAAAAGTTGGACGGTGGCTTATCTAGGCGACCGCCTGTGCCGCCGGGACATGGTCCAGACCCAGCGCATCCGCGACTGCGCCATAGGTGATCTTGCCGTCCCACACATTGAGGCCCGCCAGCAAATGCGGGTCGCTGCGCAACGCATCCTTCCATCCCAGATCGGCGATCCGCAACGCATGGGGCAGCGTCACATTGTTGAGCGCATAGGTGCTGGTGCGGGCCACAGCGCCCGGCATGTTGGCGACGCAATAATGGACGATGCCATCGACGATATAGGTCGGATCGGCATGAGTGGTGGCATGGCTGGTTTCGAAACAGCCGCCCTGGTCGATCGCGACATCGACCAGCACCGCGCCCTTCTTCATGCTTTTGAGCATGTCCGCGCTGACCAGCTTGGGCGCGGCCGCGCCGGGGATCAGCACCGCGCCGATCACCAGATCAGCGTCCGCCACGCAATCGGCCAGATTGGCGCGGTTGGAAAAGCGCGTCTTGGCCCGCGCTTCGAAATACATGCCCAGCCGCTCCAGCACTTGCGGGCTGCGGTCCAGGATCGTCACGTCCGCGCCCAGCCCCGCCGCCATCTGCGCCGCGTTGAAGCCGACCACGCCGCCGCCGATCACCGCCACCTTGGCAGGCAGCACGCCCGGAACGCCGCCCAGCAGCACGCCACGCCCGCCATGCGCCTTTTCCAGCGCCGTCGCGCCCGCCTGGATCGACATGCGGCCAGCCACCTGGCTCATGGGTTTGAGCAGCGGCAAGCCACCCTGATCGTCCGTCACCGTTTCATAGGCGATACAGACGGCCCCGCTGGCGATCAGATCGCGGGTCTGGTCGGGATCGGGGGCCAGATGCAGATAGGTGTAGAGGATCTGCCCGGCGCGCAGCATGGCGCGTTCGCCCGGTTGCGGCTCCTTGACCTTCACGATCATTTCGGCGCTGGCGAATATCTCCGCAGCGGTGGCGACGATCCTGGCGCCCGCCTTTTCGTACAGCGCGTCATGCGCGCCGATCCCGTCGCCCGCGCCCGTTTCCACCAACACCTCATGACCATGCGCGGTCAGTTCATGGACGCTTTCGGGGGTCAGCCCGACGCGATATTCGTGATTCTTGATTTCCTTGACGGTGCCTACGATCATCCGCTCTCTCCCGCTATCATGCTGCGGCTATAGCGCGAATGGGGCGGCGAATGTTCCTTTATGGCGCGGCGCGCACCGGCACCGGCGCATTGCACAGGTCGACGCCGCCAGCGGGGCGATCGTAAAAATCATCCTTCCGGTTGGCGCGCAGCCGCAAATAGGCGGCAAAGCTGGGCGAAGCGACGTCCATCACCTGAAAATGCGGCCGTTCGGCTTCGGGCAACTCGCTCGCCAGTCGCACCGACAGGATCGGCACTGTCTTCTCGTCGGCCGTGTAAAAACCCAGTTCGCCCGATCCGCGCGGCAGGCTGGACAGATGCGCCATGCCCTCGACCACCCGGCCGACCACGGCGATATTGCGATCAAGCTGGCGCGGGGCCTGCCCGTTCACGGCGTAAAGCTCCGCCCCCGTTCCCGCATCGGGCGAGACATTGCGGCCGACGCCGACAAAGCCATAACAATGCGGCAGCCACGCGCCATCGCCATCCATCGCCATCGGCCAGCCATCGACATAGCCCGTCTTGGGCGCATAGGCGTCCGCCGAGGGCGAGGGGGTGATCGCCAGCCGGACATTGGCGATCGATCGGACATAATCGGCGGAACTGGTCGGCGACAGGCCAGGCGGCAACGGCTTCTTCTCGGTCGCATCGCCCCATTGCACGACATAATTGTCCTGCACCCGGTTGATGCTGGTCCCGTCCCACCAGTGCGCCTTTGCCAGCGCGCGGATATTGGCAACATGGCGCGGCGCAAAGGCCGGCGCGACCTCTATCACCACGCGCTTGCCCCCCTCGATCGTCATCACCAGCAGATTTTCCGCCGCAATCGCGCGCCAGGCGCTGGCCGGGGCGGCGGCCACCACGGCAGCGGGCGTTGCGGGCGGATCAGCGGCGATGGCGGCAGAAGCGGGTATAAAAGCGAGCAGCGCGGGCGCGAAAAATCGGATCATGTCCCGATCAGAGCGTCACCGCGCAGGAAAGTAAAGCATCCCCTTGCCTAGCCGCCTTCGCCGCGATAGGGAGCGCGACTTCCAGTGCAATGCGGAGCGGTGGCCGAGTGGTCGAAGGCGCTCGCCTGGAAAGTGAGTATACGCCAAAAGCGTATCCAGGGTTCGAATCCCTGCCGCTCCGCCACCACATCTCTGCTTTCAAAGAATTCTCTAAAATTCGGCTGGTGCGAATCTATGGTTGCCGCCCTGTCTTGATCGCGGTTCGGCATGCCGCCTGCTCGCCTACCGCGGTTCGGTGCCGCGCAAGTACGCGCCGCAAAAAGGCATGCTGAGGGCCGCTGTCGCGATCATGGCGACAGGTCCAGACGGGCCGTTTCGACGCCGTTAGCGATCAGTATTGTATGACAATATAATATCGTAACTTTCACGACATTGTCATGTCCCGGAAGTCGGCGAGTCACATCCTTCCGGCAACGGCGTCCCCATCCATAAAGGGGGTTCGCACCATGACACGCCGTATGAAAATTTTTGCCGTCCTTCTCGCCAGCAGCACTGCCTTCCCCGCCATCGCCCAGACCGCTGCGCCCGACGCGGAAGTGGCCGGCGGCGAGCAGATCATCGTGACCGCCCAGAAGATCGAACAGCGCGCGATGGATGTGCCAATCACCATCTCGGCCGTCAGCGGCAAGCGGATGGAGCAAATCGGCGTTTCGGACCTTGACGAACTGTCCAACTATATCCCCGGCCTCAACATCCAGGAACAGAGCGCCAATAATCCCGGCATCGTCATTCGCGGCATCACGTCCGACAGCGGGTCGGCGCAACAGGCGCCGCGCGTCACCCTCTATTATAATGGCATCGATATTTCGCGCTCGCGCGGCTCCTATCAGGATATTTACGATATGGAGCGGATCGAGGTCATCAAGGGACCGCAGGCGACATTGTTCGGCACGGCGTCGGCGGTGGGCGCGATCAGCATGATCTCCGCCCGGCCCAACCCCGGCTTTTCCGCCGAGCTGACCGCGGGCTACGGCAATTATGATTCCAAGCTGCTGAGCGGCTTCGTCAATGGCGGGTCGGACAAGGTCGCCGGACGCATCGCCTTTGCCTGGAAAAAGCGCGACGGCTATGTGAAGAATCTGTCCGCGACGCAGGATGATCTCTATGCCCGCGACCAGCTGGGTGTGCGCGGCTCGCTGCGCCTGAAGCCAACCGACAGCTTCACCGCCGACCTTATCCTGACCTATGACCGCCAGCGCAATTCCGGCACGCCCTTCATATCCCGCGCGCTGCCGACATCGGACGGGCCGGGCAACCCGTTCGGCGCGGCCAATCTGAGCGGTTCGCCGCTGTCGTCGACCGTGCTGGGCGGCGACAAGCTTGGCCTGCACCGCGACGTCTATGACGCGAACCTGACCTTCAGCTGGGATTTCGCCGACGACTGGACGCTGACGATGGTCAATGGCTATCGCAAGTTCGACAGCAACGAAGTCTTTGACGCCGACGGATCGGCCGCCTGGTATCTGGAATTTGCCGAGGAGGCGAAGGGCTGGCAGGCCAGCCACGAAACCCGCTTCGCCTATGCCGGCGATCATTTCCGCGGCGCATTCGGCTGGAACCTGTTTCGCGAGGATAACCACCAGCGCGTGCCCTTTTCGACCGAAGAAGGCACCTATCTCCAGTGCGCCGCGCGCCTGATCCCCGGCCTGCCCTGCGTCGCGGCCAACGGCACCGTCGCCGCGTCGCAAGCGACCGCGATCCTCACCAACGGCGCGGCCACCGTCATTCCCTACAGCTCGGTCTTTGAAAATCTGGGCAAGAATGACAGCTATTCGATGTTCGCCGACGGCACCTGGCTCGCCAGCCCGTCGCTGGAACTGACGGCTGGCATCCGCGCGCTGATCGAAGAACGCCGGTCGGGCTATGTGACCAATGTGCCCAATTCCGTGCTGACCCGCGCGCCGCTCATTCCGGGTCAGGTCAACACCAATGGCCGCGTCCTGCGGACCCAGGGCAGCTTCGCGGCCTTCCTGCCGCGTTTCAACATCCTCTATCGCTTCTCGCCCGCCCTGAACGGCTTTGCCACCGTGTCGAAGGGCCGCCGCTCGCCGACCGTCAATCTGGACGCTGCCGCCGGGGGTGTCGCCCGCATCAACCGGATCGCGGAAGAAAATGTCTGGAACTATGAAGTCGGGCTGAAGGGCAATAGCGGCATCTTCTCCGGCTCGCTGGGCGTTTACTATCAGACCTATGATAATTTCCAGGTCAGCGTGACCGGCAGCGACGGCGTGACCCGCACGGTCAGCGCTGGCACGGCCAGCAACCTTGGCGTTGAAGCGGAAGTCGCGATCCAGCCTACCAGCTGGCTCAACATATTCGCCAATGGCGGCTATATCGATGGCGGCATCGACGACAAGCCGGCCAATGGCCGCTTCGCCGGGGACCAGTTCCGCCTCCAGCCCAGATTTCAGGCGGCGGCTGGCTTCACGATCGACGCGCCGATGGGCAACGGCATGCGCGTCTTTGCGACGCCCAGCCTTACCTATCGCAGCAAAATCTATTTCGAAGTCCCCAACAGCGAAGCGATCAGCCAGAAGGGCGTGATGCTGGTCAACCTGCGCGCAGGTGTCAGCTTCGCCGAGGATCGCTACGAAATCTCCGCTTTCGTGCGCAACGCGACAGACAGGAATTACCTGCTCGACGCAGGCAATACCGGGGGCGCCTTTGGCATCCCGACCTTCATCCCCGCCGAACCGCGCTTCTACGGGGCGCAGCTGACCGGCCGTTTCTGAACGGCAGCAGGAAAGGAACCGCCATGAGCTTCACCATCGACCGCCGCCTGCTTATCAAGGCCAGCATCGTGGGGCTGGCCGCCCTGCCCGTTCCCGGCGTTGCGCAGATATTGAGCCTGCGCGGCTTCACCCATGGCGTCGCCAGTGGCGAGCCGGGCACGAATAGCGTGCTGCTGTGGACCCGTTATGTCGGGTCGGGCGACAGCAAGCTGCGCGTCGAGGTCGCGACCGACCCGGCCTTTGCAAAGGTCATGTCGGGCGGCGAAGTCACGGCCCGCGCCGATGCCGATCACACCGCGAAAATAACCGTTACCGGCCTTCAGCCGGGCCAATGGTATTTCTACCGCTTCATCGCCCCCGATGGCCGGATCAGCCGGATCGGCCGCACCCGCACCCTGCCGCAGGGGGACGTATCCCGCTTCGGCATCGGTCTCTTTTCCTGCTCCAACCTGCCCTTTGGCTATTTCAACGCCTATGGCCATGCCGCCGCGCGCGACGATATCGACCTGGTCATCCATTGCGGCGACTATCTCTACGAATATGATCGCGGCCATTATCCCAGCCTGGAGGAGGCAGTGCCTGGCCGCATCATCGAACCGGCGAACGAGATGGTGACGCTGGCCGATTATCGCCTGCGCTACGCCTCTTACCGGCTCGATCCCGATCTTCAGGCGCTGCACGCCGCCTTCCCGATGATTGCCCAGTGGGACGATCATGAACTGGCCAATGACGCCTATAGGGACGGCGCGGAAAATCATCAGCCCGACAAGGAAGGCGAATGGGCCGTGCGCAAGGCGGCGGCGGAAAAGGTCTATCGCGAATGGATGCCCGTTTCCGACGCGATGTATGACAGTTTCCAGATCGGCACGCTGGCCACCATCTTCCGTCCCGAAACCCGGATCACCGGGCGCGACAAGCAACTGGACGTGCGCGAGGCGATCGCCGGGCGCGGGGACGTTGCCAAGGCGCTCGCCGACTTCCGCGATGGCGCCTGGAGCGCGCAGGACCGTACGCTGATGGGCACGGCGCAGGAAAAATGGCTCTATGACGGGTTCGGCAAATCCAAAAAGGCAGGCACCGCCTGGCAAATCCTGGCCCAGCAAGTGATCATGGGCTATGGCCGTTTTCCGACCAACGCAGCCGATTGGGTGCCCGCCAACGCGCCGGAGATCGTGCGCAAGTCGCTGGCCGGCGCGGTCGCCGCCTCGCAGGCGGGCCTGCCCTATAATATGGACAGCTGGGACGGCTATCCGGCGGCGCGCAACCGCCTGTACGACGCGGCGCTCGGCGCTGACGCCGACCTTGTCGTCCTGTCGGGCGACAGCCACAATGCCTGGGGCTATAATCTGGGCGATCGCGGCCCCGGTCAGGGCGGCGGCAAGGACCGGGTCGGCGTGGAATTTGCCGGTCATAGCGTCACGTCGCCGGGCTTTGAAGCCTATGCCAAGGGCGTTCCGCCAGCCGACATCGCCCGCGCCCTGCGCGCGGTCAATCCGGGCATGGCCTTCTGCGACACCAGCCAGCGCGGCTATGTCTCGCTGGAGGTGACGCCGCAACAGGTCGCGGGTTCATGGCACTTCATGAAGGACATCCGCACCCGCACGACCAAGCTGGCCGGTACGCACCGCATGACGGTGCAGCGCGGCGCGAAACAACTGGTGGATGCCTGATCGGAACAACTCCCGCCTCCACGGACTATGTCCCATGGAGGCGGGAACGTATCGGACGGCTCATATTGTGAAAGCCTGCACCATTCGCGCAGGATTATAGCGCGCCGACTTCAATCCTTGTCCCATCGGACCATCGCGACAGCCGATAGGGGTGGGGATCGACGCTGGGCTTGTCATTGGCGATCAGTTCCGCCGCCAGAAATCCAATGCCCGGCCCGACGCCAAAGCCATGTCCCGAACAGCCAGCCGCCAGATAATAGCCGCCAATCCCTTCGATCGGCGAAATGACCGGCACCGCGTCGGGGGTCGAATCGACATAGGCGCCCCACGCCTCATCGACTTCGATGTCCGCCAGCGCCGGGAAACTCGCGCGGACATTGGCCAGGATCGCAGCGATGAATTTCGGATCGGGATCGGGGTCCAGCACCCGGATGTCGGAAAAGCGGCGCTGCTTGGCGGACCACCAGCTCGAAACGGATTCCGGCCCGACGAAAAAGGATTTGCCGACACCCACCTGTACGGCCCGCAGACGCTTGAGAAACATGGGCATGAACGGCTTGGCGTAGCGCAGGCTCTGGGGCGTCACTTCCAACGTGGCCTTGCCGCTGATCGTCATCGTATAGCTGCCGTCCAGCCTGCGGGTGAGCGCGCAATCGGGGGTATAGAGCACTTCGCCGACATTGGGCGCGGGGCGGGAGCGGAGCGCGGTCTGGCGCACGCTGGCCTGGGGAAAGCGCACGCCCAGTGTATGGCAAAATGCTGATGCCCAGGCACCGGCAGCGCACAGGACGGCATCGGCCGCGATAAACCCCTTCTCCGTGTGGACGCCGCTCACGGCCCCATTGGTTATATCGAGCGCATAGGCGGCGCATTGTTGATGGATCGTCGCGCCGTGCGCGCGCGCACCTTCGGCAAGGACAGGCGCGGCCAGTGCGGGTTCCGCCTTGCCATCGCGGGCAGCGTGGAGGCCACCGCGCCATTTGCGCTTGGTTTCGGGGAAGGTTTCCGCCGCTTCGCGCGCCGACAACATGCGCGTTTCGACATCAAACAGCCGCGCGACCTCCTGCCACTTTTCCCATTCGGCCAACTGCTTGTCATCATCGCTGGCATAGAGAAGGCCGGTTCGGCGAAAGCCCAGATCCTGACCGATTTCATCGGCCAACCCGTCCCAGAGCCGCATCGACAGGACCGACAGCGGCATTTCGCGCATGTCCCGATTCTGTTGCCTGCACCATCCCCAGTTCCGGCTGGATTGTTCACAGCCGATATAGCCCTTTTCCAGCAGGGCTACCGACAGGCCGCGCCTGGCGAGATAGTAAGCGGTCGCCGCGCCGACGATACCGCCCCCGATGATGACGACGTCGGCGGACCGGGGCAGACTTTCGTCGCTGGCGATCTTTTTGGTTCTGGGGGACATGATGAAGTTCCAGCCTGCGTTCAGTCAATAAGGTGGGAAAGGTTCTGGCGACAGCCCCTTCAGACGTTGGTCATGACGGGCCGTATCCCAATATCGCCTTGGTTTCGAGGCATTCTTCCAGACCGAAAACGCCATATTCGCGGCCATTGCCCGACTGTTTGTAACCGCCAAAGGCGGCATGGGCGTCCCAGGCGGGGTGATTGATATGCACCTGGCCGGATCGGATGCGGCGCGCGACCCGGCGCGCGCTTTCCAGGTCCGCCGACTGGACATGCCCGCCAAGGCCGTAAACGGTGTCGTTGGCGATGGCGATCGCGTCATCTTCCGTCGCATAGGGGATGATGCACAGTACCGGCCCGAAAATCTCCTCCTGCGCGATGCGCATTTCGGTCGTGACATCGGAAAATATGGTGGGCCGCGTGAAATAGCCCTCGCTCAATCCTTCGGGACGACCAGGACCGCCGCAGACCAGCTTCGCCCCTTCGTCGATGCCGACGCCGATCATATGCTGGACGCGGTCGAACTGCGCCCTGTTGGCAACCGGGCCCAGAACGCTGTCCTGCACCATCGGATCGCCAACGATCATGGTTTCCGCATGACGGCGGGCCAGCGTCTCCACCTCTTCCAGCCGGTCGACGGGGACGATCATCCGCGTCGGCGCGCTGCACGACTGGCCGACATTGCGCAGGGCTGACGCGACGCCCAACGGCACCACGCGCGCGAAATCGGCGTCGGGCAACAGGATGTTGGGCGACTTGCCGCCCAGTTCCTGCACCACGCGCTTGACCGTTACCGCCGCCGCCTGCGCCACCAATATGCCCGCACGCACCGATCCGGTGATGGATATCATGTCGATGTCGGGATGCGACGCCATCGCAGCCCCAACCTCTTCCCCGGTGCCGTTGACCAGATTGAAGACACCGGGGGGCGTGCCCGCATCATGCATGATCTGCGCGAACAGCAGCGCGCTCAGCGGCGACAATTCGCTGGGTTTCAGGACGATCGTGCAGCCCGCCGCGATCGCCGGCGCAACTTTGGCGGTGATCTGGTAGAGCGGCCAGTTCCAGGGCGTAATCAGGCCGCACACGCCAATCGGCTCCCGCACGATCGCGGTCGATCCCTGATGGGTGATGAACGCATAGTCGCTCAACGCCTCCATCGCCGCCCGCACATGGGCGATGCCGAAGGGCACCTGCGCGCTGCGCGCAAAACTGATCGCCGTGCCCATTTCCGTGGTCATCGCGATCGCCAACGCTTCGGCCCGCTCCTCCATCAGCGCCAATATCCGCCCCAGCAGCGCGCGCCGTTCCTCGACGGGGGTCAGGGAGAATGTCGCGAACGCGCGCCTGGCGGCGGCAACGGCATCATCGACATCGGCGTGGGTGCCCATGGCCAGCGAGCCGATGACCCTTTCGGTCACCGGGCACAGAATGGCGCTCATCTTGTCGGACGATGATGTACGCCACGCGCCATCAATATAGAATTGGCGATATTCTGGGACGCTCACGCTGATCTGTCCTTATGAAGCTGTTGCCAACAGGCCCGGTATCCGGGACCGTTTCAGTGCAATATGTCCTGCAATTTATAATAGGCGCCGACGAACGGCAGGAACCATGTCGGTCCGAAATGCCCCGGAATGGCCGGCCAGGCGAAATCGCCCCACGGATTGGCAGCGGGGTTGCCGTCCATCACCTCGGCCATGATCTGGCCCATATGGGTCGACATCTGCGTGCCGTGCCCACTATAGCCCATGGAATAGAACAGACCGTCATGCTCGCCCGCGCGCGGCAGGCGGTCAGCCGTCATATCGACCATGCCACCCCAGCAATAATCGATCCGGGCGTCGGACAGGCCGGGAAAAATATCGACCATCGATTTCTGGAGAATGGTCCCGCTCTTCACGTCCGACCGGGGATTGGATCTGGCAAAGCGCGCCCGCCCGCCAAAGAGCAGGCGATTGTCCGGCGTCACGCGGAAATAGCTGACGAAATTGCGCGTGTCGGTCGCGTTGCGGCGATGCGGCAACAGGCTGTCCAGCCGCGCCTGCGACAGGGGTTCGGTCACGATCAGAAACGCGCCGACCGGAACGATGCGGCGGCGAAAATAGGATAATGGCCCGACAGCGGAGGTGCCCGTCGCCAGCAGCACCTGCCGGGCCGTGACATCACCCGATGGCGTGGACAGGCGATGGGCGTGGCCGTTCAGCCGCTTCATGCCCGTGACCGGGCTGTCCTCATGCAGCCGGACGCCATGGCGCGCCGCTGCGCTTGCCAGACCATGAACGAATTTGCCCATATGCATCGCCGCGCTTCTGGGAAAGATCAGCCCGCCGAAATAGCGGTCGGTGCCGACTTCTGAGGGCATATCCTGACGCGACACCATATAGGCGTCCGGGTCCGCGCCCTGCGCCATCAGTTCCTGCGACCGCGCCAGCTTGTCATAATGCGCGGGTTTCGCCGCCATCTTGAGCTTGCCGACACGCTTGAAATCGCAGTCGATCGCTTCGTCCCGAACGATCTGCTCGACCGTGTCGACCGCGCTGTTGAAGCTTTGGTAGAGGCGTTTGGCGACATCCGCGCCAAGACGGCCAACCATGCCGGCATAATCCTGCGCAAAGCCGTTGTTGCACATCCCGCCATTGCGCCCGGATGCACATCCGCCCAGCCGCCCGGCTTCCAGCAGGATGACGCGCGCGCCTTTCTTCGCCAGCGCCAATGATGCGGAAAGGCCGGTAAAGCCACCGCCCACCACTGCCACGTCATAGTCGCCTTCGACCGGCCCCTTTTCGGTGCCAGAAAAGACGGGGGCCGTGTCGTGCCAATAGGGGATAAGTTTCATGAACTGCGCCTTCAACCGAAAGACTGGCTTGCAAGACTATAGGTCCGGGCTTCTCCCGCGACGGCAGGGCGCTGTCCCCGGATCATGGTCGTGACGTGGCCGACTTCGGGCAGGCCATTTGTCGTCAGCCAGTCGCCCAGACCGCTGTCGCCGCTAATGTCGATCCGCAGAAATGTGCCCGCATGTTCCGCCATGAAATGGTGGATCAGTTGCCGCGCGTCGCCTGCCGTTGCCGCGACGACCGGCCCGACCGCCTGACCAAAGCCAAAGCGCCGGCACATGGCAAAGCCCGTGATCACCCCGTCCCGTTCGATGACTGCGGCGGTGCCGATGCGGCTGAACGCCTCGATCAATCGGGTCCGCGCCGCGCCGAAGGCCTGTTCGTCCAGCCTGACGATGGCGGGCAGGTCGCTTGCCTGCGCCGTTCGCACCGCGCTGTCCGGCAAGGGAGGGACACTATCCGGCAGCCGGGCCTGATGCTGGTGAACCGTGCCGACATCGTGGAACCCGAAGCTTTCATACAGACGATGCCCCTCCACCGTCGAATTGAGCAGAAGCGCCCGGTCGCCGGTCGCGTCGAGCATCTGTTCCATCAACGTCCGGCCCAGTCCGCGTCCCTGCATGGCGGGCGACACGATGATGATGCCGCAGGTGGCAAAGGCGTCGCCATAGGGCCACCAGAGGATGGAGGCGACGATGGCGCCATCGGCTTCGGCCAGCAGGCCGTGGCCCAGTTCCAGCGCGACGCGCCAATCATCCTTGCGATATGGCCAGCTGACCGCCTGCGATAGCGCCAGCGCGCCATCAAGATCCCGGTCCGCGCCGGTCATGGGCCGCACGATGATGGAAGGATGGGTGGAAATCGCTCTATCCTCTTTCATGTCAAATATCAGTTCAGCGCCATCAGTCCGCGCAGGCGGCGATGGCGTCAATTTCGACAAGATAGCCATAGTGGAGATGCGGAACGGGAACGACCGACCGGGCCGGGCGAACGTCGCCCAGCAGATCGGCGTAGATGGCATTGAAGCGGGGCCAGTTTTCGATGCCGACGATATAGACCGTCACTTTCAGGAGATTTTCGACCGAACTGCCCGCTGCCAGCGCCACCGCCAGCAGGTTGCGGATGGCCAGCCGCGCCTGATCGTCAAAATCCGCTTCGGGACGGTGCGTGCCATCGGGCTCGATCGGCAACTGGCCGGAAATATAGGCAAGACCGCCATGCTTGATGGCCTGCGCATAATGACCGCCTGCCGCGGGCGCATTGGCGGTCGTCACGGGAAGCGGGCCGTCGCCGGTCGCGTCGATGCGCGTCATCACCATCCTCCGAACCGGGGCCACACCGCCTCGATCCTGTCGCCCTGCCCGCTGACGACATGATAGCTGTCATGCTGCGCGCCCGTCGCGCAGGCATGGTTGGGCAGGATGCGCAGCCGCGTGCCGATCGGCAAGTCAGGGAGCGACGCCGTCGAACCGGGCCGAAGCGTGATGATGCCATGCTCCTGATTCGCCTCGGACAGGATCAGATCGTCCATAGGCTGGCCGTTCACATCGCAGACAAGGCCATATCCCTGATCGACCGCCTGCTTGGCGGTGCCGCGATCGCGCGACATCGCCATCCATCCGGCATCGACCAATATCCAGCCCTTTTCGGGCTGGTGCCCGATCACCGTCGCCAGCACCGACACTGCTATATCGTCGATCGCGCAGACGCCGATCCCGGCCATGACCAGATCGAAAAAGACGAACACGCCCGCGCGCATTTCCGTCACGCCGTCCAGCGTTTCGGCGAAATGCGCGGTCGGCGTGGACCCTGCGCTTACGACCGGGCAATCGAAACCCGCTTCGCGCAGCAGCGTGGCGGCCTGAACCACCGCCGCGCGCTCGCCTTCGGCCGCTGCGCGGATCGCATCGTCGCCGATCGCGCCATAGCTTGCCCCGGCATGGGTCAGCACCCCGCGCAAGCTGCCGCCATCTTCCAGCGCCTGGGCGATGTCGACCAGCAGCGCGCGATCGCCCGGCAGGACGCCCGACCGATGGCCGTCGCAATCAATCTCGATCAGGGCGGGTATCCTGTCGCCCGCCCGGCGCGATGCTCCCGCCACCGCGCGCGCCTGCTCGACCGTGTCCAGCGTGACCGACAGGTCGACCCCCGATGCGCGCAGGGCCAGCACCCGGTCGATCTTGTCGGGGGAAATGCCCACGGCATAGGTCAGGTCGGTCACGCCAGCGCGTGCGAACTGCTCCGCCTCCTTCAGCGTCGAAACCGTCGCCGGACCCGCTGGCGCGGTCATGACCCGCCGCGCGGCATCGACCGACTTCGCCGTTTTCAGATGGGGCCGCAATTGCACGCCCAGCCGCTCCATTCGCTCGCGCAACCGCGCGACGTTGCGGTCCATCCGATCCTGATCGAGGATCAGGCAAGGGGTGCCAACGGTCCTGAGCGTTTGAGCGCCCGCATCGGCGGCATATCGTGTCTTTTCATCCAACAAGGCTGGTTCCGCTTCACTCTTTAGGGGGCGTGACAGGACAACCAGTCTATGGAAATTCCCCTCGTCTTCAATTAATAGATTCGTCATTTCCAATTAAGGTAAAACTTAATGTTATCGAGTGAGGATTTCCTGTTCTTCGGGGTCATTGCCGGGTCAGCCTCGCTGGCGGACGCATCGCGTCGGCTCAACGTATCGGCGCCAGCGGTGACCCAGCGGCTCAAGGCGCTTGAACAGCGCGTGGGCGTACGGCTGATCGAGCGTTCGTCGCGCGGGCTCATGCTGACCGATGAAGGCGAGCTTCTGGCCGCCCAGGGCGCGGCGATCGTCGACGCGATCGAGCAACTGGACGAACGGCTGGGCCAACGATCGACGAGCGTCAGGGGAAAATTGAGGATCGCCGCGCCCTATGGCTTTGGCCGGGAATTCGTCGCCCCGGCGGTCAGCGAGTTCGTCCGGTTGCATCCGGAAGCCACGGTCGCGCTGGAACTGTCCGATCATCCCGCGTCGCTGTCATCGGACAGTTGGGATGTCGTCATTCATATCGGGTCGCTGCACGGGACGACCCGGCTGGTCACGACGCTTGCCCCCAACCGCCGCATCGTCTGCGCGTCGCCGGCCTATCTTCGGGACCATCCCGTCATCAAGGCACCCGTCGATCTGCAACAGTGCCGATGCCTGGCGTTGCGGGAAAATGACGAGGACGTCACGCTATGGCGATTTTCCCGGCCCGACAGCAGCCTCGAAACGATCCGGATCAAGCCATTCATGTCGACGAATGACGGCGCGATCATGCGCGGCTGGGCGCTTGCGGGACTGGGCGTGATCATGCGGTCGGAATGGGATCTTGCCGACGACCTTGCGACCGGCAAGCTGGTGCAGATCCTGCCCGACTGGCGCGCGCCCGACGTGGACGTGGTGGCCCTGCTGAGCGCGCGCCATGGCCGCAGCCGCCGCATCACGGCCTTCCTCGACATCATGCGCAGGCATCTGCATCCCGTGCCGTGGCGGGTCAGGCGATCAGGCGGCTATTCAGCCCCGCCAACGCCATAACGCGGCCCCGGAGAGGCTTCGGGCAACATCGCCTTCAACCGCTGGACGATGTGGGCATAGCGTGGATCAGCCGCCAGATTGCGCGTCTCGCCCGGATCGCGATCCTCATCATAGAGTTCCGCGCCCAGCTTGCCCTTCTCCCACTCCGTGTAGCGCCAGCGGGCGACGCGAACGCTGCGACCACCCTGCACCTGGCTATAGGCGGGCTGCGTCCACGCCTTTGACGCCGGATTGTCCAGCAGCGGCTTCAAACTGTCGCCTTCAAGGCCATCGGGCTTGGGCAGTCCGGCGATCTCCGCGATGGTCGGATAGAGATCGACCAGCTCGACCATCTTCCTCGACACGCGCCGATTGCCTTTCGCGCCGGGCATGTTGATGATCAGCGGCACCTTCACAGACCCTTCGAACAGCATCTGCTTTTCCCACTGACCATGTTCGCCCAGCAGGAAGCCGTGGTCGCTGGTGAATATGATGATCGTGTTGCGATCCAGCCCCAGCGGCTTGAGCGCATCCAGCACGCGGCCGACCTGCGCGTCCATGAAGGATGTGGCGGCGTAATAGGCGCGCACGAAGCTGCGCTGCTGGTCGACGGTCAGGTCCAGATTCTGGAAGCCGACCAGTCCGTAGGATGCGGGCAGCACCTTGGCCAGCGCCGCCGGGTCCTCCGGCTCGAACTTGACCTTGTCCAGCGGATACATGTCGAAATATTTTTTGGGCGCAACTTCGGGGACGTGCGGGCGATAGAAACCGGCGGCAATGAAGAAGGGGCCGTCCCGATGCTCCTTCAACATGGCGATGGTTTCGGACGCGACCTTGCCGTCGGTCTGCTCCTCATCCGTCCCCTCATCCGCTAGGAAAGCGAGCGCGCTGCCCAGCCGCCCGGACGGATGCGGGTTGAGGATGGTCATCCGGCCATCCCGCTCATTGATCTTGTCCCGCCCGGCAGGATTGACGACCCGGTCCCATGATGGCGTGTCGTCAGGCCCGCTGGTCCCGATGTCGCCGGGCACGCCCTGATGATAGATTTTGCCCACGCGCCCGGTAAAATAGCCATTCTGGCGGAAATATTGCGGCAGGGTCACGACGCCGGGCAAATTGTCCCGAAACTTGGTTTTCAAATCCCAGACGCCGGTTGTGTCGGGCCGTCGTCCGGTCAGGAAGGAGGCGCGGCTCGGCCCGCACCAGGGATATTGCGAATAGGCGTTGGCAAAGTTCACGGATCGCTTCGCCAGCCGGTCCAGATTGGGGGTCTGGACGGGCTTGAAGCCGGTCGCGCTGGTCCGGGTGTTCAGATCATCGGCGATCAGGAAAAGGACGTTCATGCGCTGCTGCTGCGGGGCGGCCTGTTCCGGCGCGCTGGTCCTGGCGACAACAGGCTGCGACATGGCGCAGGGGGCCAGCGCCAGCATTGCCGCCTGCACCCATAAACTCGCCCTCTGCCTGCGCTGCCTGCTCATCATGCTTTCCTGATCCCTTCTGCCGCAGGACGAACGCACGCCCTGCCATAAACTACAAACGAATGTCGGCGGAGAACGCCCATGTGAAACTCTGTCCCGGCGGCAGCAGCACGACGCCGCCATCGGACAGCGCATTCTGCCGCCCATACCATGGCTCTGGACTGAAAAAGCCCTTGTCGACATTGCCCCAGAGATTGAAGGCAACGACATCGCGCTCCGGCTTTGTTGCAAAACTGAGCTGAGGGATTCCCCGAGCGAATCTGCTTGGCTAGATGGTAGGGATGCCGAAACCTGCCTCTCCAAAATATCGCACGATGAACTGGCCCGAATATAATGCGGCTCTGA